>Ga0308169_10000544_pt1 | contig 54046 bp, 46 predicted proteins | sample PhyBR1_2_FD_202139 | JGI IMG/M metagenome (GOLD analysis project Ga0308169, IMG submission 202139) | Phyllosphere microbial communities from UC Gill Tract Community Farm, Albany, California, United States - DLSLSB.R1 | ecosystem: Host-associated > Plants > Phyllosphere > Unclassified | place... | reverse complement strand
GCGAAGCGAACTCGACGAACTCGAAGCCCATCAGGCCCATGGGATTGTCAAACAGGTCTGCCATTGTCTCTTCCTTTTATTCGTCCTACGTTGACGGTCATTCCGCGAACACGTCGGCCAGCAAACCGCGCAACCACACATTGCCCGGATCCTGGTTGAAGCGGCGGTGCCAAAAAATATTCGTTTGCAGCGGCGGCAGATCCAGCGGCGGCGTTGCCCATTCGAGCGCGAACGGCAGGCCGGCCCGTTCGGCCAGTTTTTGCGGCACCGTCACCACCAGGTCGCTCGAACTGACGATGTACGGCACTGCCGTAAAATGCGGCACCCGAAAGCGCGTCGCCGGCGCGATCCCGGCCCGAGCCAGTACCGCGTTGACCCGGTCATACGGACTGTCGGCCGCATCCACCAGCAAATGCTCGGCCGCAGCGAAGCGCGCCAGCGTCATTTCACCCTTGCCCAGTGGATGGCCCTTGCGGAACATCGTCACGAACGGCTGGCGAAACAAATGCCGCTGGTACAGCGCATCCGACACATCCTCGAACGGGCCCACCGCCAGGTCGACCCGCCCGCCTTCCATTTCTTCCTTCAGCGTCGCCGCGCCCACGCGCACCGAACTGAGTTCCACGTGCGGCGCCACCTGCCGGCAGCGCTCGATCAGCGTCGGCATGAAGTACACCTCGCCGACATCGGTCATCGCCAGCACGAAGCGGCGGCTGCTCGTGCCTGGCTCGAACCGGCTGCGCTGGTTCAGCGCCAGCGCCACCTGCGCCATCGCCGCCCCGATCGGTTCAGCCATCTGCGTCGCCAGCGGCGTGGGCTGCATGCCGCTGGCCGTGCGCACGAACAGCTCGTCGCCAAACGCGCGCCGCAATCGTGCCAGCGCATTGCTCACCGCCGACTGGCTCAGGCCGAGGCGGCGGGCAGCACTGGAAATCTGGCGCTCCCGATAGACTTCCTGGAACACGGACAGCAGGTTCAGGTCGATGGTGCGCGGTTCGATCATGGGTTTTCTAGGTTGCCGGCGCATTGTCCATGCGCGGTGGTGGTGGAAGCCAGCAGTATTCATGGAATCAATAGTCTACATTTTTCTATTCATCTCGTAAAACTGGGCGGATTATTCTAGAGTGGCGCCATCGACCAATCGCACCACACCACCAGTTTCAGGAGACACCGCATGGCCCACCCGTCAGGTTACCTGTCCGGTTTCGGCAACGAATTTGCCACCGAAGCCCTGCCCGGCGCGCTGCCGCAGCATCGCAACTCGCCGCAGCGGGTCGCGTATGGCCTGTATGCGGAGCAGTTGTCCGGCACCGCCTTCACCGCGCCGCGCAGCCATAACCGGCGCTCTTGGCTGTACCGGATCCGCCCGGCCGCCGTGCATGGCAGCTTCGTGCCGCTGGATGCGCCGCGCCTGGTCGGCCGTTTCGACAATGCCGCGCCGCCAAATCAGTTGCGCTGGAGTCCGCTGCCAATGCCGACGACCCCGACCGACTTCATCGATGGCTGGGTGACCATGGCGGGCAATGGCTCAGCCGAGGCGATGACGGGCTGCGCCGTGCACCTGTACGCGGCCAACCAGTCGATGGAAGGCCGCTATTTTTACAATGCCGACGCCGAGCTGCTGATCGTGCCCCAGCTGGGCCGCTTGCGCATCGCTACCGAACTGGGCGTGATCGACGTCGAGCCGCAGGAAATCGCGGTGATTCCACGCGGCGTGCGCTTCCAGGTAACGCTGCCCGATGGCGAGGCGCGCGGTTACCTGTGCGAGAACTTCGGCGCGCTGCTGCAATTGCCCGACATGGGGCCGATCGGCTCGAACGGCCTGGCCAATCCGCGCGATTTTCTGACGCCGGTGGCGCACTACGAAGATGTCGAAGGCGATTTCGAGCTGGTCACCAAGTTCGGCGGGCGGCTCTGGCGCGCGCCGATCGGCCACTCGCCGCTGGATGTGGTGGCGTGGCACGGCAACTACGCGCCGTATAAATACGACCTGCGCCATTTCAATGCCATCGGCTCGATCAGCTACGACCATCCCGATCCGTCGATTTTCCTCGTGCTGCAAGCGCCGTCAGACACGCCGGGCGTCGATACGCTCGACTTCGTGATCTTCCCGCCGCGCTGGCTGGTGGCCGAGGACACGTTCCGGCCGCCCTGGTTCCACCGCAACGTGGCCAGCGAGTTCATGGGATTGATTCATGGCGCCTACGACGCCAAGGCGGACGGCTTCGTGCCGGGTGGTTCGAGCGTGCACAACTGCATGAGCGGACACGGGCCGGATGCGGCGACCTTCGACAAGGCCAGCAACGCGGACACGCGCCAGCCGCACAAGGTGAGCGACACGATGGCGTTCATGTTCGAGACCCGCAATGTGCTGGTGCCCACCGAACAGGCGCTGGGCTCACCGCAATTGCAGGGGGATTATCAGGGGTGCTGGGCCGGTATTACCAAGCGCTTTCGTACGACACCATGATCATGGCGCGCGAGCCGCTCGCTCGTTATCCAGAAAAGTTCCAGTCCAGGCCGAGCTTCCTGACCAGCAGAAGTGTCAGGTAGCCGAGCACCGCAAGCAGGACCATGAAGATGATGACGACCTTGGCCACGCCGATCAACAGCGTGCGCCGGTCCATGCCTTTCTCTTTCTTGCCCTGGTCATAGTGCCATTTGATGGCGAAAAACATGCCCGTGCCGAGCACGAGCGCTTTGAACGTAAAGAAGACGATCGGGAACCATTCCATTGTTGTGCGTATTTCCAGGCTGTTGCCGGACACGATCGAAGAAATGACGACAGCGCCAGCGGGGAGAGTTTTCAAGCATACTACTTGAAAGCAATTTCCATACATCGAGACAAAATGTCCCAGGCAAGGCCCCTACCAGACCTGCAGGTTCCCGTCTGGCTGCCGCAATTAACCGCGAATGGCGGTCCCCGTTTTTTGCAGATTGCGGACGCGTTGCAAGCGGCCATCGTGGCCGGATCGCTGGCGCCGGGAGACCGCCTGCCGCCGCAGCGCCAGTTGGCAGTACGACTGGACATCGACCTGACCACCGTCACGCGCGCCTACGATGAAGCCAGACGCCGCAACTTGCTGGAAGGGCGCGGCGCGCACGGCACCTACGTCGCGCCCCCTAAAGTCGGCTTCGCCCCGGTAATCGACCTGAGCATGAACACGCCGCCACCGCCCGCTGGCGTCGACGTCGACGACATGCTGAAACAGGGCCTCTCCCAGGTGCTGCTGAGCGCCGACAATCAACTGTTGATGGCATACCATCTGGGCGGGGGCAGCGACGCCGATCGCCAGGCCGGCGCCACCTGGCTCGAACCGATCTGCGGGCGGTTGGATCCCGCGCACATCGTGGTCTGTCCGGGTGCGCAGGCCGCGATCGCGGCCGCCATCCTTGCCCTGACGGCGCCAGGCGCCACGATTCTGACTGAACCGATGAGCTACCCCGGCCTGCGCGACGCTGCGACTCATCTGGGCCGGCGCCTCGTTACCGTAGAAGCCGACGAACACGGCATGGTCCCCGAGCGGCTCGAGCGAGCCTGCCGCCGCGACAAGCCCGGACTTGTCTACCTGAATCCCACCTTGCAAAACCCGACTGCCGTCACGTTGCCAGCGGGCCGGCGCCAGGCGCTTGCCAGCATCGCGCAGCGCTACGATGTGCGTATTCTCGAGGACGATCCCTACTGGCTGCTGGCTGACGCCCCACCACCGCCGATGATGACGCTCGCACCAAATCACGTGCTGTACGTTTCGACCTTGTCGAAATGTCTGGCCCCCGGTTTGCGTGTCGCATTCGTGGTCCTGCCCGACCCGGACCAGCGCGCCCGCTTCCTTGCCGCGCTGCGCTCGCTTGCACTGATGGCCACGCCACTGTCAGTCGCGCTGGCCACCCAGTGGATCGTCGACGGGTCGGCCGCCAGGCTGATGCAAGGCATACGCGACGAAGCGCGCCTGCGCCAGCAGATGGCGCGCTCTGCCCTGGCCGGGCAATACAGCGGCCCTGGCGATGGCCTGCATGGTTGGCTGACGTTGCCGGCCTGCTGGAACGCCGCGCAGTTGGCGGCCGCCGCGGCGACCGAAGGCATCGTGGTCACGCCGGCGGATGCATTCGCGGCAGGGAGCGAATCAGTCAATGCGATCCGGCTCTCGCTCGGCAACATCAAGGACCGTCAACAGTTGCACGCCGGGCTTCAACGGCTGTCCGATCTGATCGCCCGGCGGCCCGCTTCGTTCAGCGCCGGACTGACTCGCTAACACTGTTCCCAGGCGAGCTCCGGTTTTGATGCCGGTGCGCGTCTGAAGGTCTGTGCGCGAGCCGCCGACACGGCAGCGTTCGAAACCTGCTTTTGGAGTCGATCCGGTACGCGCGGCGCAGCGCTTGCAGCATCCGTGTCTGTGAGCTGGAAGATGCTGACAACCCGAGCCAGTTGCGCCGCCTGCTCCTGCAGTGAGGTGCTGGCAGCCGCCGCCTGCTCGACCAGCGCAGCGTTTTGTTGCGTGACCGCGTCCATGTCGGACACCGCCTGGTTGATCTGCTCGATGCCGGCATTCTGCTCCTGCCCGGCAGCCGAGATATCGCCCATGATCGTGGTAACGCGCTCGATGCTGCCGACCACTTGCGTCATGGTCGCACCCGCCTTGGAAACCAGCTCGTTGCCGATATTGACTTTGTCCAGCGAGTCGCTGATCAGGATTTTGATTTCCTTGGCCGCTGCAGCCGAACGCTGCGCCAGATTACGCACTTCGGACGCCACCACGGCAAATCCGCGCCCCTGCTCACCCGCGCGTGCCGCTTCCACGGCCGCATTCAATGCCAGGATATTGGTCTGGAAGGCGATGCCATCGATGACGCCGATAATGTCGGCGATCTTGTTCGACGTGGCACTGATCACGCCCATCGTCGTGACGACTTCAGCGACCACCGCGCCGCCCTGGCGGGCAATTTCCGACGCTGACCTTGCCAGCGCATTGGCCTGATGCACATTCTCGCTGTTCTGTTTGACGGTCGAGTTCAACTCTTCCATCGACGATGCGGTTTCCTCCAGCGCGCTGGCCTGCTGCTCCGTCCGCGCAGACAAGTCATTGTTTCCAACCGAAATCTCCTTGCTGGCCGTGGCAATCTCGTTGGCGCCTGAACGGACCTGACCGACGATGTCCAGCAGATTCGCATTCATGTTCTTTAACGCCGTCAGGAGCGTGCCGATTTCATCAGTACTGGTCTGGTCGATTTGTTGGCGCAGGTCGCCGCTTGCCACTGCCTGGGCGAGCGTGAGCGCGCGATGGACAGGCACGGTGATCGAGCGGGTTGTCAGGACGGCGACGATCGTCGCAGCAATCAGGGCGCCGATGGTGAGCGCCATGGCGATCCAGACTGCCGATTGCGCATCGGCCCGCACCTTCACCCCTTCAGTTTCCATCAGCGACGCCTGGAAGCTCGACATGGCATTCAGGGCGGCCGTGAATTCTGCCTGCGGTGACGTGACCTCCCTCAGCAAATACGCACCCGCCTCGGTGGTTTTCCCTTCTCGCAACAATGCCATCGTCGCTGTGCGTGCCACGCCGTATTTCCCACGCGCTTGGCTCAGCGATTCGAACAGGGCCTCACCTTTCGGCGTATTGATCATGCTTTTCAGTTTGGTCATGAATCCGTCGGTCCTGTGCACGGACTCGGCGATCCTGTCGATGATCGCCGCGATCTGCGCTTTTTCGCCCGCGCCGAGGATGATGGCATTGCGCAAGTCGCGCGCCTGCACATTGATCTCGGTTTCGATGGACTGGGTCAGCACGACCTTGACGTAACGGTCTTCCAGGATGAAGCCGATGGCCTGATTCGACGCGTTGATGCGCGTAATCGTCACCGCGGCCAGTATGATCAAGAAGACCATCAGCAGGCCAAATCCCATCCCCAAACGCGTGGCCAGTTTCCAGTTAGTCAGTCTCACAATATTCCTTCCAAATGAGTTGAGCGATCGTCCGAGGAGTTCGGGGGTGCATGAGGCGACGAGGTTGAACCTGCGTTCTCGAACGGATCAAATTTAATCGCAGTATTTGTTTAAATCAATATTTTTGTAGCAATATTCCTACGAATTGATTATTTGTTGTTTTTCTTTTTATTTGATTTTCAACGTCCGGGCTGGCGGGGTTGAGACACGGCGTCGGCGCGCTGCGGCGACATGCGGCAACCAAGCGGTATTCCACGTTTTTGTCATTTATGCCATGATTCCGCCGTGCGCCATCGTGGCGGACCCGGCCACGGCCCGGTATGCCCGGCCATAGGCCTTCTGCTTGTCATGTCCGATATATTGATCATCCTCGTTCTGATCCTGTTGAACGGGGTGTTCGCGATGAGCGAACTGGCGCTCGTCTCCGCAAAACGCATGCGCCTCGAACGGCGCGCACAAGAAGGCAGCCGTGGCGCCCGCAGCGCCATCGCACTGGCCGACAACCCGAGTCACTTCCTGTCAACCGTCCAGGTCGGCATCACGCTGATCGGCATCTTCACCGGTGCCTTCGGTGAAGCCTCGCTCGTCACGCGCCTGCAGCCGCAGATTGAAATGGTGGGCTTCCTGGCCCCCTACGCTTACGAAATCTCTCTGTTCATCGTGGTGCTGGCCATTACGTTCGTCTCGATCGTACTGGGCGAACTGGTCCCGAAACGCATTGCGATGCGTCACCCCGAGACGATGGCGACCCTGATTGCCCCGCCGCTGTCGGCCCTGTCGCTGATCATGTCGCCATTCGTCAAGGTGCTGTCGCTGACGACCGAGGCGATCGTGCGCCTGTTTGGCATTCACGATGCCAAAGAGGAAGCACCGACCGAAGAAGACATCGCCGGCATGTTCAAGGAAGGCACCGATGCCGGCCTGTTCGAAAAGACCGAATACGATATCGTCTCGCGCGCGCTGCGCCTGGATGACAGGCACCTGAAAGCGCTGATGACGCCGCGCGTCGACCTGATCATGATCGACCTGGACGCCGAGCGCCGCGACACGCTCGAACTGATCGCCTGCCATACCTATAGCCGCTTCCCGGTCTACCGTGGCGACCGCGCCCAGATCCTCGGCTTCGTGAAGGTACGCGACCTGCTGGCCCAGTCGGTACGCCACGGCTCGCTCGAGGCGGTCAATATCGAACATGCGGTGCAGGACGTGCTGTTCGTGCCCGAGACCGTCGGCGCAATGGTGCTGCTCGAGCTGTTCAAGAAAAACCGGGCCGAGCTGGCGCTGATCGTCGACGAGTACGGCGACATCCAGGGCATGGTCACGCTGTCGGACGTGATGAGCGCACTGGTGGGCGACGTCACCGTGAATGGCGAAGAAACCGATCCCGACGCCGTCCAGCGCCAGGATGGCAGCTGGCTGCTCGATGGCGGCGTGGATCTGGACCGCTTCCGCGACGTCTTCAACACCACCGAACGCTTCCCGGACGAAGAACTGGGCGCGTACCACACGCTGGCCGGCTTCGTGCTGTACCAGTTCGGATATATCCCGAAAGCGTCCGAGTCGTTCGAGTGGAATGGCTATCGCATCGAAGTGGTCGACATGGACGGCAACCGGATCGACAAGCTGCTGATCGAGCAGCTCGCGCTGCCCGACCCGGCGCCGGCCGAAGAATGATGCGGGCGCGCTAAAGCAGATGGACGCCATCCGACTGGGCCCGCTGTACCTTCCGATCGCGGTCGTCCTGTCGCTGGCGGCGGTACTGGCCGCCACGCTGGTCGCCGAATGGTTCCGGCGCCGGCGCGGCATCGATCCAAGCGGCGCGCTCTGGAACATGATTGTGGCCGGCTTCGTCTCGGCCCGCCTCGCGTTTATCCTGAAGCACCATGCGATCTACCTGGCCGCGCCGTCCAGCGTGTTCGATATCCGTGATGGCGGCTTCTCGTCGGTCGCCGGCCTGATCGCAGCCTGCGTGGTCGGCGCCGAGCTGACGCGTCGCCATGCGGCGCTGCGGCGGCCCGTGCTGGCCTGCATGCTGGCCGGCTGCACGGTCTGGTTTGGCGGTACCCTGCTGAATCAGGCACTGACGCCGTCCCATACGCCGCTGCCGGCCGTGATGGTGCGCCAGCTCGACGGCCGCGAAGTCGCGCTGCGCAGCTTCGCCAATCGCCCTGTCGTCCTGAACCTGTGGGCCACCTGGTGCCCGCCCTGCCGGCGCGAAATGCCGGCCTTGTTGGCGGCGCAGGCGCAGCATCCCGACATTGCGTTCGTGCTGGTCAACCAGGGCGAATCCGCTGACACCGTTGCCGCTTACGTCGAGCGAGAGCGCCTGCGCTTGCCAGTACCGTCAGCGACGATCCTGCTGGATCCGGGCAGCCAGGTCGCCGCGCGGCTTGGCGCGGCCGGCATGCCGACGACGCTGTTCTACGATGCGGCAGGCCGTCTGCGCACGCGCCATGTCGGTGAACTCTCGCCGGCGACACTGGCCGACAAGCTGGCCGCGATCCGGCCCTGAGCCACGTATGTGGTACAACATGGGCGCTACCGAGGAACTCATCATGCAACTGAACCCGATCCAGCTGTTCGACGCCGAGTCGTCCACCTTCACGTATATCCTGGCCGCGCCCGGCGCTTTTGACGCGGCGATTATCGATCCGGTCGACCGCCACTTCGACCGCGATCTGGCGCATCTCGAACGCCTTGGCCTGCGCCTGACGCACGTGTTCGAAACGCACGCACACGCCGATCACGTCACGTCCGCCGGGCGCCTGCGCGCCCACACGGGCGCCAAGGCATGCGCGCCGGGCGGCTGTGGCATCGCGCCGGCCGAAATCCAGCTGCAGGACGGCGACCGCATCGGATTCGCTGACGGCGAAGAACTTGCCGTGATCCACACGCCGGGCCACACGGCCGGCAGCATGTGCTACCTGTGGCGCGGCAACCTGTTCAGTGGCGACACGCTGCTCATTGGCGGGTGCGGCCGCACCGATTTCCAGGGCGGCAGCGCGGGCGACTTGTATGACAGCGTCACCGGCAAATTGTTCACGCTCGACAGGGCGACGCGGGTCTGGCCCGGCCATGACTACAAGGGCCAGTCGGTCTCGACCATCGGCTGGGAACGCGCGCACAATGCCCGCCTCGCCGGCCGCGAGCGTGCTGATTTCATCGCGCTGATGGCGGCGCTCGACCTGCCACGCCCGGGCCTGATGGATGTTGCCGTGCCAGCCAACCGCAATCTGGGACTGGCGCACGGCGTGTGATTGCCACAGGCGAAAAAAAAAGCGCGACCGAAGCCGCGCTCTTCTAACCGTCACCCGATGAGTGACAGTTACTGGTTCAGTACTCAGTAACGCCAGGTCTTCTTTTGGGCAACCGGACGCTTCATGACCTTGGTCTGAAATTGTTTCCACAGCAGGCCCGCCAGGGCCATCATGATCATCTTGCGCATGCTTGTCTCCAGTGAGTGTCGGCGAATTGCCATCACCTCCAGCATAGCGTGACAAGCGAAACCGTGGCGCGAGTTTGCCGCGCCCCGCCAATGCAGTAGAATCCCTGTCTTTATAGCAAGATCAAGAAACCGACGATGGACGACGGGCATCACCAACTCAAGCGCGGACTCAAGAACCGCCACATCCAGCTGATCGCCTTGGGCGGCGCCATCGGCACCGGCCTGTTCCTCGGCATCGCCTCGACCATCCAGATGGCCGGTCCCTCAGTGCTGCTCGGGTATGCGATTGCCGGCGCGGTCGCCTTCCTGATCATGCGCCAGCTGGGCGAGATGATCGTGGCTGAACCGGTGGCCGGCTCGTTCAGCCACTTCGCCGACAAGTATTGCGGGCGCCGGGCCGGCTTTGTCTCGGGCTGGAACTACTGGGTCATGTACATCCTTGTCAGCCTGGCTGAGCTGACAGCGCTGGGCATCTATATGCAGTATTGGTTTCCCGAGCTGCCGACGTGGGTCTCGGCACTGGGCTTCTTCGTGCTCGTCAACCTGCTCAGCCTGTTGAACGTGAAAGCCTTCGGCGAGCTGGAATTCTGGTTTGCCGTCATCAAGGTCGCGGCCGTGGTCGGCATGATCGTGTTCGGCCTGTACCTGTTGATCGGCGGCGGTGCCGGCCCCGAGGCGGGCGTGTCCAACCTGTGGCGCCATGGCGGCTTCTTCCCCAACGGCGTCGCGGGCCTGGCCATGGCCATGGCGGTCATCATGTTTTCGTTTGGCGGGCTGGAGCTGATCGGCATCACCGCCGCCGAGGCAGACGACCCGTCGCGCACGATTCCGCGCGCGACCAATAATGCGCTGTATCGCATCCTGATCTTCTACATCGGCGCGCTGGCCGTGCTGTTGATGCTGTTCCCATGGCAGAAAGTCGTCACCGGCGGCAGCCCGTTCGTGCTGATCTTCGCCGCGCTCGACAACGGCTGGGTCGCCAACGTCCTGAACCTGGTCGTGCTGACGGCCGCGCTGTCGGTCTACAACGGCTGCGTGTATGCCAACAGCCGCATGCTGTTCGGCCTGGCCGCGCAAGGCAACGCACCGCGCGCGCTGATGCGCACCAATGCACGCGGCGTGCCGCTCAATGCACTGGCCGTGTCGGCCATCGCTACCGGCTCGGCGATCCTGATCAATTACTTCCTGCCGGAAGAAGCACTCGGCATGGTGATGAGCCTGGCCGTCGCCGCGCTCGTGATCAACTGGGCGATGATTTCGTGGAGCCACCTGCGCTTCCGGCGCAGCAAGGACCAGGCGGGCGAGACGACGTTGTTCCGCAGCCCGTGGTTCCCGCTGTCGAATTACGTGTGCCTGGCATTCGTCGCCATCCTGCTCGTGATCATGGCGATCACGCCGGGGCTGCGCATTTCGGTGATCCTGATCCCAATCTGGCTGGGATTGCTGGGCCTGGGCTTCTGGCTGCGCGAGCGGCGCGCGGCTCTGCCGGAATAAACCTGGATGCGCTGCGCTCTTGAGGGCGCAGCAACGCCCGTTGTGCAGGCGCAGTACGCGTTTCGGATGTACGGGTCTGTGGCAAAAGCGGTATTTACAGCGCACAAAAAAACTGTACAGTGATTGGCTGTTCTGCTCCGTAGTTTCCTCGCCCAAGGACTGCCATGAACCAGCTCTTCAAGACGCGCTACATCGCCTTTCTCGCCGCAGTCCTGTCGCTGTCCCCGTTAGCGGCCGTCGCCCAGGACGAGGCAACCTTCTACGCCAGCGCTTACGGCGGCATCCCCGCCGCGCCGTCCACGAGCTTTTCGGAGTTCCGCCCTACCGGTCCCGGTGTGGGGGGCACGGCCAAGTTTGGTGGCGGTCTCGGCTTCGGTGCTGCCGTGGGCAGTCGCTTCGCCAACGGGTGGGCCGTCGAGCTGGCATGGGACGAGCGTGGCAACTATCTCAGGCGCGTCGGTGGCGTCTCAGTCGATGGCAATATCTTCTCCGAACTGGTCCTCTTGAACGCGTACTACCGCTTTCCGGCGCGGGGCGCGTTACGTCCGTTCATCGGCGCGGGTCTGGGCTACGTGGTCGCCCTGGATATTGACGTTGACCGCAGCGGGTCAGAGCAGGAGTATTCGCGCAAAGGCGGCGTGGCGGTACAAGCCGTCGCGGGCGTCGAGTACATCCTCGCACCCCGCTGGCGCCTGAGCGGCGATGCGCGCTGGACGAGTGTCGACAGTGGCACATTCAAAGCCTCCGATGCTGGCAATGTGTTGATCGGCAAGCCGAAATATCGACCTGCTTCGCTCAATTTCGGCGTCACCTATCTGTTCTAAGCGGCCCGTGGCATGTCCAACCGCGTTTCAGCGGCCTGCTTCGCTCGATGATTTTGCTGCGTAGCATTCAAGCACCACCTTCCCGCGTCAGGAGATTCGCGCTCCAGGGCCTGGGGTTCTGGCTGCACGAGCGGCGCGCCAGCGTCACGCCGGCGGCCGGTCCCCGATAAGCACCAGCAGGTCGGTCACGCCGATATCGGCGCCGGCCTGCGTCAGCAAGGTGCTGGCCTGGCCGCGGTGATTGGTCTGGTGATTGAAGAAGTGCAGCAGCAAGCTGCCGAACGGCTTGCAGAACGAGGCGCCACGCGTGTTGCGGTAAGCCAGCACGTGGGCCAGATCGGCCGCCGATACCTCGGCCGCCAGCGCCATGACGATCCGGTCGATCCGCTCGCGCTGCACGCGCAGCAGCGGCAGGCTGTCCCCGTACGACTGGCGCAAGTCGCTGGGGATCGCCGCGCCACGTAGCGTCTCGAGCGCGCGAAACATCGTCACATGGCCAGCAAAGCGTGACAGCCAGATGCTGTCGGCTGCGACCAGGTGGTTCAGCGTTCCCAGCAATGATCCAAAGAAGGCGCGCCGGTCGGCAGTGACCGCCTCATGCGGCAAGGTCGCGGCCGCGTCGTACACCTGGCGGTTCATCGTCGCGTTGTAGCGTGCCAGCAGAAGGATGTCGTCGCAGGTCGGCATACTGCCTCCGGTCATGGGGGGGAAGCTCGATTTTCTCACCCGCGCATCTTTCCTTCGAAAATTAAATTGCTGCATCGCGTTGCCCGCACTGCCTGGCCGCAAACACAGCATGACGCTGCGCAAGCTCGCCGATTCGTCTGCACATGCCTCTCCCGTATGGTGCATAGCAATATGAAAATACTTCGCCGCAGTTGACGTAAACGTCAACCAGCACGCTATGATCTTCATGCTGCACACCACCTCACAAGGGAAAGCACATATATGAGCCAGAGCAATCCTCTGTCGCTGCACGTACCGGAGCCTACCGGCCGTCCGGGCTGCAAGACCGATTTCACGTACCTCCAGTTGACCCCTGCCGGCGCTGTCCGGCGCCCGCCCATCGATGTGGCCCCGCTCGAGACGAGCGACATGGCCCAGCAACTCATCCGCGTGCTCGACGAGCATGGCAACGCCGTCGGCCCATGGGCCGAAGCGCCCGACCGCGACCTGCTGCGCTTTGGCCTGCGCACGATGATGAAAACCCGTATTTTCGATGCGCGCATGGTGATCGCCCAGCGCCAAAAGAAAATGTCGTTCTACATGATCAGTCTTGGCGAAGAAGCGATCGGCACCGCCCACGCGCTCGCGCTGCAGGACGGCGACATGAATTTCCCGACCTACCGCCAGCAAAGCCTGTTGATGGCGCGCGAAGTGCCGCTGGTCGACATGATCTGCCAGCTGTTGTCGAACGAGCGCGATCCCCTCAAGGGCCGCCAGTTGCCGGTGATGTATTCGGTGCGCAGCGCCGGCTTCTTCACGATCTCGGGCAACCTCGCCACGCAATACCCGCAAGCGGTCGGTTGGGCCATGGCCTCGGCCATCAAGGGCGACACCAAGATCGCGTCAGCCTGGATCGGCGACGGCGCCACGGCCGAATCCGACTTCTCCACCGCCCTCACTTTTGCCCACGTGTACCGCGCGCCGGTCATCCTCAACGTGGTCAACAACCAGTGGGCAATTTCGAGCTTCCAGGCGATTGCCGGTGGCGAGAGCGTGACGTTCGCCACCCGTGGCGTCGGCAGCGGCATCGCGTCGCTGCGCGTCGATGGCAATGACTTTCTGGCCGTGCTGGCGGCCTCGCGCTGGGCCGCCGAACGCGCGCGCAGCAATCTGGGCCCGACACTGATCGAATGGGTCACCTACCGCGCCGGCCCGCACTCGACGTCGGACGATCCGGCGCGCTACCGCCCGGCCGACGATTACGCCCGGTTCCCGCTGGGCGACCCGATTGCCCGCCTGCGCCAGTACCTGACCAACCTGGGCTGGTGGTCGGACGAAGAGCACGACGCGACGCATACGGCGCTCGAAGCCGAGATCCTGGCCGCGCAAAAAGAAGCCGAGAGTTTCGGCATCCTGGGCGACGAGCGCGCACCAAGCGCCGCAACGATGTTCGAGGACGTTTATAAAGACATGCCGGAGCACTTGCGCCGTCAGCGTCAACAGCTGGGGGTATGAGCATGGCACGTGACGATTTACCAAAAGATGCGGCCACCGTGCCGATGACCATGATCCAGGCGCTGCGCTCGGCCATGGACGTGATGATGGAACGCGACGACAACGTCGTCGTGTATGGCCAGGACGTCGGCTACTTCGGCGGCGTGTTCCGTGTGACTGACGGCTTGCAGGCGAAGTACGGCAAATCGCGCGCGTTCGACGCGCCGATTTCCGAAGGCGGCATCGTCGGCACCGCGGTCGGCATGGCCGCCTACGGCCTGCGCCCGGTCGTCGAGATCCAGTTCGCCGATTATTTCTATCCGGCGACCGACCAGATCGTGTCCGAAGCGGCGCGTCTGCGCTACCGCTCGGCCGGCGAATTCACGGCCTCGATGGTGATCCGCATGCCTTGCGGCGGCGGCATCTATGGCGGCCAGACGCACAGCCAGAGCCCGGAAGCGTTCTTCACCCACGTCTGCGGCCTGCGCACCGTGATGCCGTCGAACCCGTACGACGCCAAGGGCCTGCTGATCGCGTCGATCGAGAACGACGATCCGGTGATCTTCCTGGAACCCAAGCGCCTGTACAACGGCCCGTTCGACGGCCATCACGACCGCCCTGTCGTGCCATGGTCGGGTCACCCGAAAGGCGACGTCCCGACCGGTTACTACACGGTGGAGCTGGACAAGGCGGCGATCGTTCGCCCCGGCAACGACGTCACCGTCATCGCCTACGGCACGATGGTCTGGGTGGCTGAAGCGGCCGCCCGTGAATCGGGCGTCGATGCCGAAGTGATCGACCTGCGCAGCATCTGGCCGCTCGACCTGGACACGCTCGTCAAGTCGGTGCAAAAGACGGGCCGCTGCGTCATCGTGCATGAAGCCACGCAGACGAGCGGCTTCGGCGCCGAACTGGCCGCGCTGATTCAGGAACACTGTTTCTACCAGCTGGAAGCGCCGATCGGGCGCGTGGCCGGCTGGGACACCCCGTATCCGCATGCGCAGGAATGGGCTTACTTTCCAGGGCCCGACCGTGTCGGCGCGGCCCTGAAACGCGTGATGGAGGGTTGATCATGGGGATTCATGTCATCAAGATGCCGGACCTGGGCGAAGGCATCGCCGAAGTGGAAGTGGTGGCCTGGCACGTCCAGCCGGGTGACACGGTGCGCGAAGACCAGGTGCTGGCCGACGTCATGACCGACAAGGCGACGGTGGAGATTCCATCGCCCGTCGCCGGGACGATCACGAGCCTGGGCGGCGCAATCGGCCAGTCGCTGGCCGTCGGCGCAGAACTGATTCGCCTTGAAGTTGCCGGCGCGGGCAACATCAGCGCCGACAAGGCGCGCAAGGAGCCCGTGCAATCGGGCGCCGCCACCGCGCCGGCCGAAGAAGTCGCTGAGCCGCAGCTCGAGGCCGTGGCGGCACATGCGTCAGCCGCACCAGCGCCAGCGCAGGCCCCTGCTGCAGCGCCGGTCAAGCCGGCACCGGCGAAATCCGCCCCCGCGCGGGCCACCTCGGGTGCGCAACTGCGCGCCGACGGCGAAAAACCGCTGGCCCCGCCGGCCGTGCGCCAGCGCGCCTGGGACCTGGGCGTCGAGCTGCAGTTCGTGCCCGGCAGCGGGCCCGCAGGCCGCATCACGCACGCCGACCTGGATGCGCACGTGGCCGGGCGCCGCGGTGGCGCGGCGGGTGGCGCGATGGACGAGCGCTACGCCGAACAACACGGCGAACACGCCACGCAGATCATCGGCCTGCGCCGCAAGATCGCCGAAAAGATGCAGGAAGCCAAGCGCAACATCCCGCACTTCACCTACGTCGAAGAAGTCGACGTGACCGAACTCGAAGCGCTGCGCCTGCAACTCAATGCGCGCTATGGCAAGGAACGCGGCAAGCTCACGCTGCTGCCGCTGTTGATGCGCGCCGTGGTGCTGGCGCTGCGCAGCTATCCGATGATGAGCGCGCGCTACGACGACGAGGCCAACACGCTGACGACCTATGACGCGGCCCACATCGGCATCGCGGCGCAAACCGAATCGGGCCTGATGGTGCCGGTGGTGCGTCACGCCGAATCGCGCGATCCATGGTCGAGCGCCGCCGAAATCGCGCGCCTGGCCGAAGCCGCCCGCAGCGGCAAGGCCACGCGTGACGAACTGACAGGCTCGACGATCACGATCACGAGTCTGGGCGCGCTGGGCGGCATCGTCACGACGCCTGTCATCAACCGGCCCGAGGTCGCCATCGTCGGTGTGAACCGCATCGTCGACCGTCCCGTCATCCGTGACGGTGCGATGGTGGCGCGCAAGATGATGAACCTGTCATCCTCGTTCGACCACCGCGTCATCGACGGCATGGTGGCCGCCCAGTTCGTGCAGTCGATCCGGGGCTACCTCGAATTTCCTGCCACCCTGTTCGTGGAGTAAACGATGGAGACAATCAATACGACCCTCCTGATCATCGGCGGCGGTCCGGCCGGCTACGTGGCGGGCATCCGCGCCGGCCAGCTCGGCATCCCCACCGTTCTCGTCGAAGGCGCGCAGCCGGGCGGCACCTGCCTGAACATCGGCTGCATTCCATCGAAGGCGCTGATCCACGCGGCCGACGAGTACGCCAAGACCGTGCACTACGCGGCGCAAACGTCGCCCCTGGGGATCAGGGTCGACGCGACCAGCATCGACCTCGAAAAAACGGTGGCCTGGAAAGATGGCATCGTCAAGCGCCTGACTGGCGGCGTGGGCGCGCTGCTGAAGAAACAGGGTGTGCGCGTGATACGCGGCTGGGCGCGCGTCCTCGACGGCAAGACCGTCGAAGTGCAGCCGCACGAAGGCAGCGGGCAAGAGCCGGTGCGCATTCGCTGCGAACACCTGCTGCTGGCGAGCGGCTCGCACGCGGTCGAACTGCCGTTCATGCCGTTTGGCGGGCCGGTCATTTCATCGACCGAGGCGCTGTCACTGCGTGAGGTGCCACGCCGCATGGTCGTGGTCGGCGCCGGCTATATCGGGCTGGAGCTGGGCACGGCGTTTCGCAAGCTGGGCAGCCAGGTCACGGTCGTCGAAGCGGCCGAGCGCATCCTGCCGGCCTATGATGCGGACCTGGTCAAACCCGTGGCCAGTTCGCTCGAGCGCCTGGGTGTGGACGTGCGCCTGGCCACGTCGGTGCTGGGCATGGAGGGCGAGCGGGTCAAGGTCCGCGACGCCTCCGGCGTGGAAGCCTATCTCGAGGCCGATCGCGTGCTGGTGGCCGTGGGCCGCAAGCCGGCAACCACCGGCTGGGGCCTGGAGCACCTGATGCTCGACATGAACGGGCGCGCCGTGAAAGTCGACGAGCAATGCCGCACGTCGATGCGCAATGTCTGGGCGATTGGCGACCTGACCGGTGAACCGATGCTGGCCCACCGCGCGATGGCGCAGGGCGAGATGGTGGCCGAGATCATCGCCGGCAAGCGGCGCTGGTTCCATCCGGCAGCCATTCCGGCGGTGTGCTACACCGATCCCGAGATCGTGGTGGCCGGCATGTCCCCTAGCGAAGCGGCAGAGGCCGGCATCGACGCCATCAGCGCCAGCTTCCCGTTCAGCGCCAATGGCCGCGCGATGACGATCGAGAGCACCGACGGTTTTGTCCGCGTCGTCGCGCGCAAGGACAATCACCTGATCCTGGGCTGGCAGGCAGTGGGCGTCGGCGTGGCGGAACTGGCGGCAGGCTTCACGCAGTCGATCGAGCTGGGCGCGCAACTGGAAGACGTGGCACGCACGATTCACGCGCATCCAACCCTCGGTGAAGCGGTGCAGGAAGCAGCGCTGCGCGCGCTGGGCCACGCACTGCATATCTGAAGCAGGCGCCGTCCCGCACCGGGGCGGCGTCGGGAGGCCCGGCCATCGGCGCGCTGGCCGCCCGATGCAGAATCAGTCCGCGACAGGTGCCGCCGCAGGGCGCCGGTTCACCAGCACGGTGCCCAGGCGCAGTGCTGTGGCCACTGCCTGATCGATCGGCGGTGTGTAGCCACACGCGATCCAGCGCGTTGCTATATGGATCACACCGCCCACCACCCCCGCCTGCAGCAATTCGTCGTTCAGCGCTTCCGGCGCCAGCAGACGTGCTACTGCCTTGCCGATATCGCGCAGTGAATCGTCGAACGTACGGTCCACGGCAACGCTGACGCCACGTATTTCCACGAGGAAGACGCGGGCTGAACGTGGCTCGCTTTGTAGCAGAGAGAAATAAGCGTAGAGCATGGCTCGAGCGCGCGCAACCTTGCCGCCGCGCGTCGAATCGCCAACGTGCAGAATTTGTTTCAGAACTGAATCTGTCACGAAACTGTAGCAATCGATCAAGAGCGCTTCACTGTTCGCGAACGATTCGTAGAAGTACCGCTCGGTGAGACCAGCGGCGTCGCAAACAGCCTTGACGGTCGCATTATGATAGCCGCGCTCGCCATATACGCTGATCGCGCCCGCAATCAGTCGGCTGCGTCGATCGGCGCGACGTTGCTCCGGCGTCTGTCCGCGATAGGAGCGGGAGTTGGATAGCTCTTGAGTCATTGCAACATTCTGACACATTATCACTAATAATGATGACAATCAGCCATGTCAGTACGGTGACAGACTCACACTCGCCTCGTGTTCACTACCGGCCAGCGCTCCAGGCGGAGGCTGCTTCACGATGGCATCGGCTGTGATAGTTGTGTAGAGCCAACGTCAGATCAGCGACGGAATGCGCGTTCATACAACGATCGAATGGCCGTCAGGACGGCATAAGTTGGCAATTTGCCATGCAGCGTCGCACAAGAACGTTATCAAATGGCACACATGGTAGTGCGATGCTCATGGACCCGGGGCGCGTCAGCGCGTTCTTGCGGAGGGAGTGGATCAGATGAAGGGCGGATGAGGATACCGGGAACGGCAATGCGCCAGCTGGCGCATTGCACAGCAAGACTGCTTACTTGTTGCCAGTACCGGTGCCGGCTGCCGACTGGCTGCCTTGCGTGCTTTTTTCGTCAGTCTTGCCCTGGAAACCTTCATCGCCCTGCTCTTCGGTGGAACCACCCGCAAGCAGATCATCCGTACGCCCCGCTTGCGAGCCCATGTCAGGCACAGCACCAGCCGGTGCCGCTGCCTGCTTGCTGCCGCTACCGGCAACGTCGCCGGTCGAGCCGGCACCCATCGTGGCCGCACTGGTCGTTCCGGTCGTGAGTTGATCCCACTTGCGGCCCTGAATGTCCTGATCCTTGTTGTCGTTGCTGATTGGCATAGCGATCTCCTCGTATTGTGTGTCCGACCATCTTAGGCCGATTCCGCGCTGCCGCCATAGGCGAGCGTCCCGGTACCGTGTAGGACCGGGACCGTACCGGATGCATCATTCCCGGAGGCTGGCAATGGGTACCACTACCGAGTTGTAATTTTGCTGCAATGCAACAAATAGTCACGATGCATGCCTATACTTGCCGTGAACCGTGCCGTCCGGCACGACCCGTTTCCGGGTGACTTCCTGTGAAGTGCGTGTTCTGCCACCTGCAGCCTGGCCTTCAAGCGCTGTACGCAACGACCTTTAGGATCTCACAATGAACAACATGAAGCTGGGCGCCCGCCTCGGGCTGGGCTTTGCCATCGTACTCGCGCTGCTCGTCGCCATGAGCGCCACGTCGTACACGCGCATGGAAAAGGCAAGCAGCCTGACCGAGCGCCTCGTCAAGACCAGTATGAAAAACCAGCGCGACATCGCCGAATGGCGTCGCAATATCGAGGTCAACTCGGCCATCAACGAGACCGTCTATTACGCCCCGGATGCGTCGATCCTCGACGTGGTTGCCGCGCGCCGCGCCGCGATCACGGCGCGCTCGAACGTGCTGCAGAAGGAAATCGACGCGGCGCTTGCCAATCCGGGCGTGCGCGCGCAGCTCGAGGTCGTCAAGCAGGAGCGCGAAGCCTATATCGCGGCGCGCGATGCGCTGTTCGCCGCCAAGCGCGCGGGCGACCAGGCGCAGCTCGATGCGATCTACCGAACCCGCATGGTGCAGCACACGACGTCATATCTGGCCGTGGTGCAAAAGTTCGCCGACATGCAGATCGCCGCGACGAGTGTCGTCGCGACCACGATTCTCGATGCGTATGCCAGTACCAAGGTCATCCTGTTTACGCTGGCTGGCGTTGCGCTGCTGCTGGGCATCGCTTGCGCCTGGTTCATCACGCGCTCGATCACGCTGCCACTGCGCGCCGCAGTCGATGTGGCCGAACGCGTCGCTGGCGGTGACCTGACCAGCCGCTTCGAGACCGGCCGGCGCGACGAAGTCGGCCAGTTGATGGATGCGCTGGGTCGCATGAACACGAATCTGGCGGGCATCGTCGGCCAGGTGCGCGACGGCACCGCGACCATCGCGCAGGTCTCTGGCGAGATCGCCAGCGGCAACCAGGACTTGTCGGCCCGCACCGAGCAGCAAGCAAGCTCGCTCGAAGAAACGGCGGCCTCGATGGAAGAACTGACCTCGACCGTGCGGCAGAACACCGAGCACGCGCACCGCGCCAACGCTCTGGCGGCCACCGCTGCCGGCGTGGCCGGTGAAGGTGGACGCATGGTCGCCGACGTGGTGGGCACCATGGGCCGCATCGATGCCTCGTCGCAGCGCATCGTCGATATCATTGGCGTGATCGATGGCATCGCCTTCCAGACCAATATCCTGGCGCTCAATGCCGCGGTCGAGGCAGCGCGTGCCGGCGAGCAGGGTCGTGGCTTTGCGGTGGTCGCCAGCGAGGTGCGCACGCTGGCGCACCGCTCGGCGGCGGCAGCCAAGGAAATCAAGGGCCTGATCCATGATTCGGTTGTGCAGGTGCAGGAAGGCACGCGCCAGGTCGATCTGGCCGGCACGACCATGCAGCAGATCGTCCACAGCATCGGCCAGGTCACGCTGATCATGAACGAGATCACCGCCGCCAGCGAAGAGCAGACGGCCGGCATCGAGCAGGTCAACACGGCCATCGTCGAGATGGACCGTGTCACGCAGCAGAACGCCGCACTGGTCGAACAAGCGGCTGCGGCCGCCGACGCGATGCGCGAACAGGCCGGGCAGCTCGAATCCGTGGTTGCCACGTTCCGCCTCGAGGGGGCCGCCGCACCTGGTACGCGCCTGGCGCCGCCGGTATCCCGCATCGCCTTGGCCGCCTGAGCCGCTGATAGAATGCCCGGCTGACGCGATCACGGGAAAGAACGGTTATGGGTATCGGTGTGTTGTGCGGCCTGCTGGCCGGGGCCCTGTGGGGCATCGTGTTTCTCGCGCCGGCCTACCTGGCGGCGTTCACGCCCCTGCAACTGACCGCCGGCCGCTATCTGGCCTACGGCGCCCTCTCCCTCATGCTCGCGGGCCCGCGCCTGCGCACGCTGCTTGCCCGGCTGAGCCGGGCCGATCTGTGGGCACTGGTGCGCCACGCGCTGGCAGGTAACCTCGTGTATTACGTGCTGCTGGCGTATGGCGTGCAGTATGCCGGGATTGCGCCCACCTCGCTGATCGTCGGCATGGTGCCGCTGGTGGTCACGCTGCTCGGGCGCCACGACCACGGCGCCGTGCCACTGCGCCGCATGCTGGCGCCGCTGCTGCTGGTGGCGGCCGGCATTGCCTGCATCAACCTCGACAACTTTGCGCATGCCCCGGTCGACGCGTCCGCCATCGCCATTGCCGGCGGGGTGCTGTGCGCTGCGGGCGCCTTGCTGTGCTGGAGCTGGTACGCGCTCGACAATGCACGCTACCTGAAGAACAACCCGCACTTCAGCAGCGCCGAGTGGTCGGCGTTGTATGGCCTGGCCACGGGCGTGCTGTCCCTGCTGCTCGCACCAATCGCATTCTGGGATGCGGGCAGCGTGGCTACGGGCGAGCACGACTGGACCGTCTTCTGGATTTGCAACGCCCTGCTGGCGCTGGGCGCGTCCGTCATCGGCAACCATTTCTGGAACGTGGCCAGCCGGCGCGTGCCGGTAACACTAGGGGGTCAGCTGATCCTGTTCGAAACGCTGTTCGCCCTGCTGTACGGCTGCATCTACCGGGGTGCTGCGCCCCGACCGCTCGAACTGGCTGCGATCGCGCTGCTCATCGCAGGCGTCGCGTGGTCAGTGCGGCTGCATGGCGGCGTGGAAGATGACGACATGTTGACGCCACCGCGTGAGCAACATTGACGAGCTGGCCACATACCGCAGCGTATCGTTGCGTGTAAGTACCATTTTTGTTCAATTAACCTGGCGGGACTTTTTCCCGTAGTAATGTACTGCTAGACTCTCGGGCGTGGAATTGCGCAGCGCAATAAAGTTTGCCACCAAGAACAACATTGGACCTGCGTTGCTCACAACGGGTACGAATCGGTCCTACCGGGAGTCGTCTACATGAAAGCAACACCAGTCCGCCTGGCGCGAACGCTGCTGGCCGCGGCCGTATCGGGCGTCGTCTGCAGCATCGCCGCTGCGCAAACCGCCCCCGTCCAGGACAGCGGCGGCACCGTACCGGAGGTGATCGTTACCGCCCAGCGCACCGAAGCCCTGGCGTCTCGCACGCCCCTTGCCGTGAGCGTCCTGTCGGGCGAACAGCTGCGCGATCTGGGCGCCGACAGTGCCGGCACGCTTGGCCCACGGCTGCCCAATGTGTACATGGAACAGGCCTTTTCCGGCCTGCGCCTGTCGATCCGCGGCATTAGCAACAGCGACACCACCGACAAGGGTGACCCGTCGACCGCCTTCATGCTCGACGGCATCTATATTGCGCGGCCCGCCGGCCAGAGCGGCAACTTCCTCGACATCGACCGCATCGAAGTCTTGCGCGGCCCGCAAGGCACGCTGTACGGGCGCAACACGACCGCCGGTCTGGTCAACGTGATCTCGAATGTGCCGACCGACCGCTTCGAGGGCGCACTGGGGTTCGAAACCGGCACCTATCACCGGCGCAAGGTCGACGGCGTCATCAACGTGCCGGTAGGCGACATGCTGTCGCTGCGCGCTGCCGTGAGCAAATTGCAGCATGATCCCTACCTGAACAATGGCCAGGGCACGCTACTCCGGCCCGGCATGGACCAGGACGACACCGATGCGCGCCTGAGCGCGAAGCTGCAACTGGGGCGCGACGCGACGCTGGTACTGCGCTACGACCATGGCAAGGCCGAAGGCAATAACGACCGCTTCGTGCCGGACACGAACTTTTTCACCGGTGTGGCCAGCGGCAAGCCGGTCTACCGCGACAGCACCACCGACGCACGCCTGACCAACAGCTTCCGCCCGCCGAACATGACCCCGGTACAGGGCTGGCAGGACCGCGTGGCCCGGGGCTGGTCCGCCGACCTGCGCTGGAACCTCGGCCCCGCCACCCTGTATTACCTGGGCGGGCACCGCACGCTGGACCAGGAACTGCGGCAGAACTACTATTACCGCGTGACCCCGCGCATTGCGCTTGGCGTGATCAACAACTACGACAGCCATAACGCGCAGGATTCGCACGAACTGCGCCTTGCCACCAACGGCGCCGGTCCGCTCAGTGCCCAGGGCGGCCTGTACTACTTCAGCGAAACGTCCGACACCTCGTATGCGTTTCAGGGCCTGCAAGCGGTCGGCCTGCCGCCGTACTATGCGTTTCCGCTCGTAACCGAAGCGCGCAGCCGCGCCGTGTTCGGCCAGCTGACCTGGCGCGTGGCCGACGGCCTGCGCCTGACCGCCGGCGCGCGCCGCACCGACGACGACAAGGACCGCGTCGGCTCGACCGATTTCCGCCAGGGCCCCGTGTTCAACGCCGCCACTGACCTGCGCCTGCTCAACGCGGCAGAACTGAACACGGCGCGCACGACCTGGCGCCTGGGCCTTGACTACGACCTGCTGCCCACGACACTGCTGTACGGCAGCCTGTCCACCGGCTACAAGGCGGGGGGCTTCAACGATGGCTGCATCGCCGGCAGCACCGCACTGGGCATTGCGTGCCCGGCCGCGGTCGCGGTGCCGGAAAGCGCGCTGTACTACCAGCCGGAAGAACTGCGCGCCTACGAAGCCGGCGTCAAGTCGCGCCTGTGGGGCGGGCGCGTCACGGTCAACGCCGCCGCCTTCGTGTACGACTACACGAACCTGCAACTGAGCGGCACCGCCATCGTCGCGGGCGCCCCGCGGATCCTGACCGGCAATGCCGGCGTTGCTCGCTCGCGGGGTCTGGAACTCGACGGCGAGATCCGCGTCGGCAGCCACGGGCGCCTGAGCTACAGCGCCACCGCGCTCGATGCCCACTATGTGACGTACAACCCGGCACCTGCCGTCTCGTGGGCCGGCCGCAAGCTCGATCGCGCGCCGAGCCACGTCTATACGCTCGGCTACGAACACCGTTTCGGCATGTTCGGCGGCCAGCTGCATGCGGGCGTGTTCACGCGCCGCAGCGCTGACTATGTGATCACGATCCCGAGCCAGCTGCTCGAATACCGGATTCCGGCGCACACGACCACCGACGCCACGCTGCGCTACGCCCCGCCCGGTGGCGCCTGGAGCCTGCTGGCGCGCGTGCGCAATCTGGAAAACGCGGTGCGTCCGTCGCTCATCGACAGCTTCGGCATGGCCACGCCGACGGCGCCGCGCACGGCCGACCTGCGCCTCGATCTGCGCTTTTGATCAGTGCCAGGGTCGGGCTCCGGCCCGGCCCCCGATCCACTCACGCCACAAGGACACCCATGGACCGCATTGCGCATGACCTGCTTTCTCCCTCACTGCGCGCCGACCCGCCCGCCGACGACACCGTCGCGCGGATGCTGGCCGGCGCCGACGGTCCGGCCGAACTGTCAGAGCGCATCGCGGCAATCAACCGTGAGCTGGCGCGCTGGCAGACCAATGGCGGCCTGGCGTGCTGGCAGCCCGGGCCCGATCTCGATCCCCGCGCAGCCGACGCGCTGCTTGATTACCTGGCAGCGTGCCAGCAGCTGCCGGTATGGGCCGACCCGGCCGCCATTGCGCGCGCGGAAACCCTGTTCATGGACATGAGCATGCTCTCCTGCACGCTGCTGTTCTGCGCCAGCCTGCCCGAATGCTATGTGCTGCCCGACCTGTCGGCAGTGCTGCACGCGGCCGGCCAGCTCGAGGCGCATACCGATTACCGGGTCCGCTCCACCGCGGCGATGATCTTCCCCGTCATGCTGGCAGGTGGCCTGACGACGCCCGGCGGCGGCGGCGTGGCCCAGGCGCTCAAGGTGCGCCTGATTCACGCCACCATCCGTCACCTGATCCTGCGCGGCGCGCCGCGTGATGCACTGGGCGGCGCGCCCGTGCCGCCACTGTCGCCTGCCGGCGGCGGCATGTATCACACACTGTATGCGCACGGCTGGGACACCTCCGTGAACGGCCTGCCGTGCAACCAGGAAGAACTGGCCTATACGCTTCTCACGTTCAGCTACGTGTTCGTGCGCGGCCTGCGCACGCTGCGCCTGGCGCTCGCGCCGCAGGATGAAGAAGCCTATCTGCACACGTGGAACGTGCTGGGCCACGTGCTGGGCATCGAGCGCAGCCTGATGGCAGAAACCATGGCGCAGGCGCAGCACGACTTCGAGGCCATGCAGGCGCGCGGACGTGTGCTGGTGCGAACGCCCGATCCCCGTCCGCTGCTGGCGGCGGACCTGATGAAGGCCATGGAAAACGAGATCCCGATCCGGCTCCTGAAACCCATCCCGACGCTGCTCACACGCCTGCTGTGCAAGGGTGACGCCACGCGCGACCTGGGCCTGGATGCGCGCGTGCCGCTGCTGGCGCGGGCCGTGTTCGCGCTTGGCCTCGGGGCCGTGCGCTGCGTCGACGCCGTGGCGCGCGTATTCCTGCCCGGATTTTCGATCAGCCGCATGCTCACGCGCGCGCTGGGGCAGCGCCTGGTGACGCACTTCCTGCTCGACCAGACACGCCCGCTGCGCCTGCCCGATGCGCTGCTCAATGAGGTGAACGACGCCACGACCACCTGGCGCACGGATCCGACCGCGCCGCGCTGGTTGCGCCGGGTGGAAGCGCGCCTGGCCGGACGTGCTGCGCGGACATGATCTGCCTGGGCGGCGTCATGCGCAGAACATCGGCCGTGCAAAATAGTTACATCGAAGAATCACAATACTGTTGCTTGTAGAAATGACCTGCTAGACTGTCAATATCATAACTTCTGCCTGCCGAATGCATGCGCGCAGACCGCAGTTCTCATAAAAAGTTTGCGCCTTGCACCAATGAATTCGATCATGACACCCTCGCCAACCGTGCTGTCCCGCCTTGCTGCAGGTCTGGGCGGTGCCGCGCTGCTGGCGCTGCTGCTGCGCGGCTGGAACGCCGAGACCCACTTGCTGGTGATCAGCTCGGTGCTGATGTTCGTGGCCTGCCTGGCCAGCGCGGCGCGCGTGCTTGGCCCCCGCGCCGCGCTGCAACTGGCCGTGATCGCGCTGCCGGTTGGCTGGTTTGCCGAAGAAATGGGTGCAAGCTACGGCTGGTTCTTCGGCAGTTACGATTACACGCCGGTCCTCGGCCCGCAACTGGGCAGCGTCCCGCTGGTCATTCCGCTGATGTGGTTTGCCCTGTGCTACACGGGCTACGTGATGGCCAACCTGATCGTCTGGCAGGTCCCCGCTGACGGCGCCACATCGGTCCGCCGCAGCATCGTCATGGCGTTTCTCGCGGCGCTGATCGTGACGGCGTACGACCTGGGCGTGGACCCGTACATGGTGTACAAGCTCAAGGCCTGGATCATGGTGGAGCGCAATGGCGGGTGGTTCGGCGAAACCCTGCAGGGCTTTGCGGGCTGGATGCTGGTGGCCTTCAGCATCGTTTTCGTGTTTCGCCTGATCGTGCGCCGGTCAGCACGGTCGTCGGCGCCCCCTGCGCGCATGCGCGACGTGCTGGTCCCGCTGGGCCTGTACGGCGCCCTGATGCTGTTCGAAGCCACCCAGGGCGTGCCGGTCGAAACCCGTGCCATTGCCCTGTTCGTGATGGGCACGCCGCTCTGTTGCGCCGCGTGCGGGCTGTATCGCTGGCAACTGGCGGCGAGGGCCGCCGCATGAAGACCGATACAACGGGCGATACAACGGGCAAAACCAAAGGCGGCCTGCGCGCGCGCATGGCGACGTTTGCGTGCCTGATGGCGCTGCTCGTACTGGGCATGCTGGGCGCGGCGCCGGCCATGGCGCAGACCTTGCAGCTCACGCGCGACGCCGAGGTCGTCGATGCCTGGCCAGCCGTGACGACTCTGGCCGATCCCGCCAGCGCGCTCGATGCGCGCGCCGCACTGGCGGCCGGCGCGCGCTTTGCACGACCGGCGAGCGCCGACGCGAGCCTGGGCATGCAGCCCGGCACGACCTGGGTTCAAATCCCGATCGCGGTCGCGCCTGACGCCACCAATGGCTGGGTGATGCAGATCGATTTCGCGCTGCTCGACGAGATCGACGTGTGGGTAAGGTTCCCGGATGGCTTGCGCAACATCGGCAGCATCGGGCGCATGCAGCCGCAATCGGGCGACGCGCTCAAGGGCCGCGTGCCCGGCGTGGTGCTGCGCCTGACGCCGGGCACCAGCTATACCGTGCTGCTGCGCGTGAAGACGGTCGGGCCCAAAATCCTGCCGATCACCTTCATGCAGCCCGATGCCGTACTGCCGGCAGAACTGGGCGAACAACTGATGCAGGGCCTTCTGCTGGGGCTGCGTTGCACGCTGATCCTGTACGCGCTGGGCCAGTGGTATGCGCTGCGCGAGCCGCTGTTCGGCAAGTACGCGCTGCAGGCCACCGGCGTCACACTGTACTCGGCCGCCTGGTTCGGCACGGCCGGCCAGTATCTGTGGCCCGGCAACGCCTGGCTGCTCGAACACGGCACCGGGCTGGCCTCGATCATGGCCTCGTGCGGCGCCTACCTGTTCGTCGAGCAGTCGCTCGCGCGGCCTGGCCAGGACCGCATCTTCAGCCGCATGATGAAGACGCTGGCCGCGCTGTGCCTGGTCACTGCGATCGGTTTCGCCACCGGCATCATCAGCCACCGCTACCTGGTGCTGATCGTCGGCACGCTGGGCATCATGCCGATGCTGCTGGGACTGCCCGGTGCCTACCGGCGCGCCCGCGCCGGCGACGCAGTCGGGATCTACTTCCTGGTCGGCTGGGCCGTGGCATTCACTGCCGCGTTCGTCACCGCGCAGCTCATCAACGGCAAGCTCCCGGCGAACTTCTGGACCATGCACGCGCTGGTCTTCGGCAGCACGTTCGACATGCTGGTGTTCATGCGTATCCTGGGCCTGCGCACCGAGGCGATGCAACAGGCGATGCTGCGCGCCGAGGCCAGCACGCGCATGAAGTCGGAGTTTCTGGCGAATATGAGCCATGAAATCCGCACGCCGATGAACGCCATCATCGGCATGAGCCGGCTGGCCATGATGAGCGAGCCGGCGCCCATGCTGCGCAATTACCTGAGCAAGATCCTCGGCGCGAGCGAGCACCTGATGGGGATCATCAACGACATTCTCGACTTTTCGCGCATCGAAGCAGGCAAGCTGCACCTGGAAGCGGTGCCGTTCGACCTCGATGACATGCTCGAACATCTGTCGAGCCTGACCGGCGTGAAGACGGATGCCAAAGGGATCGAACTGATCTTTCGGGTCGGCCCTGGCGTGCCGCAACGTCTGGTGGGCGATCCGCTGCGCCTCGGCCAGGTCCTGATCAACCTCACCGGCAACGCCGTCAAGTTCACCGAGCGCGGCGAAATCGTGGTGGCCGTCGAAGCGCGGCACGTCGACGACGGCAAGGTCGTACTGGCATTTACCGTGAGCGACACCGGCATCGGCATGACGCCCGAGCAGCTGGCGCGCCTGTTCGTCTCGTTCAGCCAGGCCGACAGCTCGACCACCCGCAAGTACGGTGGCACCGGACTGGGGTTGTCGATCTCGCGCCAGCTGGTCGAGATGATGGGCGGCGATATTACGGCGCGCAGTACGCCGAACGTCGGCAGCAGCTTCACCTTCACCGTGCAACTGGGGATCGGGGATGGCTATGCCGCCGCCAGTGCGGTGCGCAAGGCGCTGCTGCTGGACGTGCGCGCGCTGGTGGTCGACGACAGCGCCACCGCGCGCAGCGCGCTGGCCGAAATGCTCGAAGGTTTGGGCGTGCAGGCCGATACGGCTGCCTCGGGCGAAGAATGCCTGCTGCTGCTGGAACGCGCCGCGCGCAATGCCACGCCATACCAGATCGTGCTGATGGATTACCTGATGCCGGGCCTGGATGGCATGCAGACGATCCACCGCATCCGCCTGCATGCTGACGAACAGGGCGAGACGACGGCCACGCCGGCAATCCTGATGATCTCGGCCTGCACGCGCGAGACCGTCATGCACCAGCAAGGCCGGGGCGAACTGCCGATCGACGCCTTCCTGCACAAGCCGGTCGGCCCGGCGCTGCTGTACCACAGCCTGCTGCAGGTGCTGCACCCGCAGCTGGGCGCCCCCGACACGATCAACAGCTACCTGCCGGCGCTGGCCGACCTGCCGCGCCTGGACGGCGCGCGCATCCTGCTGGCCGAAGACAACAACAACAACCGCGAAGTCGCGCTCGACTTCATGGCCGCTGCGCGCATGCAGGTCGACGTCGCGTTCAATGGCGTTGAGGCAGTGCGCATGGCGCAGGCCGGCGACTACGACCTGATTTTGATGGACATCCAGATGCCCGAGATGGACGGCCTGGCGGCAACCCGCACCATCCGCCTTGACCCGCGCCTGCGCGAGCTGCCGGTCGTGGCCATGACGGCGCACGCGCTGGCCAGCGACCGCGCCCTGAGCCGCCTGGCGGGCATGAATGACCACGTCACCAAGCCGATCGACCCCGACCTGCTGTTCTGCACGCTGCTGAAATGGATCGACCCGGTACGCCTGGCCGGGCGACCGTTGCCACAGGCCGTGCGGCCTGCGGTGGCCGCGGGCGGGCGTCCGGCGGGCGGCCCGCTGCCGGCGGTACCGGGCATCGACTGGCGCATGGCGCTGGAGAATGTCGATGGCCAGCGCAGCCGCCTGGAAAAGCGCGCCGGCAGTTTCATCCGCGAATATGCGAGCGCCCCGCAGATCCTGCGCGAAGCGCTGCAGGCAGGCGACCACGCGCGCCTGCAGTCGCTGGCGCACAACCTGAAGTCGAGCGCCGCCTACGTGGGCGCCTTTGAGCTCAGCAGCGCCGCCGCACGCCTGGAACAGGATCTGCGCGCCGGCCAGTTCGAGCGCGTCGGCGTCCAGGTGCCGGCCCTCGTGAGCGCGGCCGACACGGTGCTGTCCGGCCTGGCCCAGATGGCGGCGCTGGCGTTGCCGAAAGCCGGCGATCCGGAAGCGCTGTCGATGGTCATCGCGCGCCTGGAGGGCTACCTGCGCAGCGACGATGCACGCGCCGAGGATGCACTGGCGCAGCTCGCGTCGCTGCTGGGCGCAGGCAGATACAGCGATCCGGTTGCCGAATCACTGGACGCCGTGCAGCGCGCGGTCGCCGAGATCGAGTACGCTGCCGCGCTGGGGCCGCTGGCTGCCCTGAGCGCGCAACTCGATCTCAGTCTGGAAGGTAGTCAATGAATATCGATCAGTCGCAGAAAGTGCTGGTGGCCGACGACGACGCCATCAACCGCGAGGTGCTGGGTGAACTGCTCAAGCCCGATTACACGGTGCTGCTGGCCCGCAACGGTGCGCAGACGCTGGAGCGCGCCGCGCGCCACCTGCCCGACCTGATCCTGCTCGACGTAATGATGCCGGACATGGATGGCTACGAAGTGCTGCGCCGCCTGCGTGGCGAACCGCTGACCGCGCATATCGCGATCATTTTCATCTCCGGCCTGGACCGGCCCGAAGACGAGGCCAATGGCCTCAAGATGGGCGCATCGGATTACATCGTCAAACCGTTCAACCAGACGGTCGTGATGGCGCGCGTGGCGCTGCACCTGCAGGTCGTGCGTCAGCGCCGGATGCTCGAGCGCCTCGCGAACATCGACGGCCTGACCGAGCTGGCCAACCGGCGCCGCTTCGATGAGGTGTATGACCAGGAATGGCAGCGCGCCCGCCAGAGCGGGCAACCGCTGTCGCTGGCGCTGCTCGATATCGATGCATTCAAGCAGTTCAACGATCGCTACGGGCATCCGGCAGGCGATCGCGCACTGCGCGCGGTGGCACGCGCCGCCGACGCAGCGATGCAACGCCCCGGGGAGCTGGCGGCGCGTTATGGCGGCGAAGAGTTGTTGCTCCTGATGCCCGACACCGATGCCCAGTCGGCGCACGCTGTGGCCGAAGCACTGCGCGCCGCGATTGCGGGCCTGGCGATTGCGCACGAAGCGTCGAGTGTCGCGCCGGTGCTGACGGTGAGCGTCGGCGGCGCCACGCTGGACCCGGCCGGCGCCGAACAGCAGTTCGAGCTGTTCGAAGCGGCCGACGCCCAGCTGTATCGCGCCAAGCAGGCCGGGCGCGATCAGGTGTGGTGGCGCGTCGGCACCTGACTGTCAGGCAATCGCAGAAGCACTCGCCTCAGGTCTTGTTTCCCGATTTGAAGGTCACGACACGATACAGGTACCAGCCGAGCAGACCGAACAGTACCGCCTTGGAGACCGGATCGACATACTGCGCGACACGCTCGTACTGGCTTTCCAGCGCGTAACCGGCACCGGTCAGGATGCCGGTCCAGATCAGCGAACCGATCGTCGAAAACAGCAAAAACTGCCCCATCGACATCTTGGCCAGCCCGGCCGGTACCGAGATCAGGGTGCGGATCGCCGGAATCAGGCGCCCCAGCAGCACCACTTTCTTGCCATGCTTTTCGAACGCAGCCATCGCATGTTCGATGTCGCCATGCGTCACCGTCATCCAGCGCGCGTGCTTGTCGGCAAAGGCTTCCAGCCGTTCCTTGCCATAGACCCGGCCCGCGTAATACCACGGCAGCGCACCGGCCACCGAGCCAGCCGTGCCAGCCACCAGCACGCCAATCACGTTCAGGTCACCCCGCGCGGCAACGAAACCGGCAAACGGCATGATCAATTCTGACGGAATCGGGGGGAAGATATTTTCCAGTGCCATCAGGGCGAACACGCCCAGATAGCCGCTTTTCTGCATGAACTCGGTGATGAACTCGAACACGGGACGCACTCCATATGATTTGGCAGCCTCCACGATAACAACTTTCAAAAAACACATCTGTTCTGCTGCGCACGCAGGTCGGCACCAACGGCGGCATGCGATGTTCGCGTCCGGGGGTTGGTGATACCGGCGCTTGTCGCTACCATGTCCGGATACCGATCCCAGGATGCCCCCTTGCTCAAACTCAGCCTCGACGCCCTCCAGATCATCGACACCATCGCCCGTCGCGGTTCATTTGCCGGCGCGGCCAAGGAACTGTTTCGCGTGCCGTCCACCATCTCGTACACCGTCGCCAAGCTGGAAGACGACCTGGGCGTGCGCCTGTTCGACCGCTTCGGGCCGAAAGTCACGCTCACGCCGGCCGGCCAGGCGCTGCTCAAGGAAGGCCGCTACCTGCTGCGCGCCGCGGGCGACCTCGAGTCGCGCGTGCGGCGCGTGGCCTCGGGCTGGGAAACCGACTTCGCCATCGGCATGGATTCGGTGCTGGGCGCGGGTGGCCTGCAGCCGGATATCGAAGCGTTCTACGAAGTGGCCGACCACACGCGCCTGCGCATCGTGCGCGAGTCGCTGGGCGGCACCTGGGACGCCCTGCTCGACCGCCGCGTCGACCTGCTGGTGGGCGCCGCCGGCGACGGGCCGTCGGGCGGCGGCTACACGGCCGAACCGATCGGCACGAGCAGCTTTGTGTTCGCCGTCGCGCCGCACCATCCGCTGGCCGCGATCACCCATCCGCTCGACAAAGCCGATCTGCTGCCGTACCGCGCGATCACTGTGTCGGATTCAGCGCGCGTGCTGGGCGCGCGCACGGTGGGCATCCTGTTCGGGCAAGCCACGCTGGCCGTGCCCGACATGCGCACCAAGTACGAGTTCCAGGTGCAGGGACTGGGCTTTGGCTTTCTGCCCGAAACCTGGGCCCGGCCGGCCATCGCGCGCGGTCAGCTGATCGAAAAACAGGTGGTCGAACCCAAGCCCGACGAGACCTTTTACCTGGCCTGGCGCAGCACCGAGGATGGCGCGGCGCTGACATGGTGGATCGACCGGATGCGCACGCGCTCACCGTTCGCGCGCATGGCCGTCAATCCCTGTCCGGTCGTGTGAACCGAGCGCCGCCCCCGGGGCGGGAGCGGTTTGCTGCTTTGCTGTGTGACAGTGTTACTGCGGCAGATCGAACACCAGCACTTCAGCCGCGTCGCCCTGGCCCAGCGTCACCGCCGGTTCGCCGGTCACCTTCAGCGCATCGCCGCCGCTCAGCGCCACGCCGTTGACGGTAATCTGGCCGTGAATCACGTGGACATATGCCTGGCGGCCGGCAGCCAGCGTGTGCGTTGCCGCATCGGCGCCGTTGAAGATCCCGGCGTGGATCGACGCATCCTGGCGGATCGACACCGAGCCATCGCGCCCATCGTTCGACGCCACCACGCGCAGCTTGCCGGTTTTCGAAGCCGCGTCGAAATGCTTTTCTTCGTAGCGCGGTTCGGCGCCGATCTCGTTCGGCTCGATCCAGATCTGCAAAAAGTGCACACCTTCGGTGGTGGAGCCGTTGAATTCACTGTGCACCACACCCGTACCGGCGCTCATGACCTGCACGTCGCCATAGCGCAGCACCGAGCCGTTGCCCATGCTGTCCTTGTGCGCCAGGGCGCCTTCGAGCACGTACGAAATGATCTCCATATTGCGGTGACCGTGCGAATCGAACCCGCGGCCCGCCTCCACATGGTCATCGTTGATGACGCGCAGCGGACCAAAACCCATGTGTTTCGGATCGTGGTAATGGCCGAACGAAAACGAATGCTGCGAATTCAGCCAGCCAAAACTGGCACCACCGCGCTCATTGCTTTTACGGACGTTCAACATCGTGTGCTCCTTTCATGATGGGATGATCGAGTTGCTCGAATCTGTCTGCCGTCGCCGGCATCTATCGACTATCGCTTTGTTCTCGATACGATGGTGTCATTATGCCTGCCCCTACCAACGTTGAAAAACGAGTTATCTGCAGGTCTATCGTCGATATTTTCGATGATTGCACAGCTGCTTCCCGCTGGCCCGCCTGCGCGCGGAAGGCTTGCCGATCCTGGTGGTGTGCAGTTGCGCGGATGGGCGCCGCATGCCGGCCGACTTGCCGGGGCTGTGCGATGCGCTGTTGTGGAAGGCGATGCCGGGCTACGATTTTTCGGCCGATACGCTGGTACTGCGCCATCTCAGCCACCGCTCGCCGGGCGCCGACGTCATCGTCAAGAACGATTCGGTATTCGGCGCGTTCATATCGCTGCGCCCCGTGCTGGACAACAGCCGCTGGGAGCTGACCGGGTTCACGGCGTCGAGCGAACTGACCAACCATGTGCAGTCGTATGGGTTTTGCCTGCGCGGCGTCACGCCGGCACGCATGGCGCGCCTGGCGCCGGTGTTCTTTCCGTTCGGCGCCCTGAGTGCGCCGCAGGACGTGATCGCGCTGCAGGAAACGCGCATGGCGCGCGTGGCTGCCCGTTCAATGACGGTCGGTGCGCTGTGGTCCAGCGACGCCACCCGTGTCCACAACCCTGCCCTCGTGAAACCGATGGAACTGCTTGATGCCGGTTTCCCGTTCCTCAAACGGGCCTTGCTGACCAAGAGCAGCAACTATATCGAGCGCGACATCGTGCTCGAACGGCTGGCCCGCCACGGCCATCCGCTCGACGTCTGGGAGCCGCGATCAGAACTTCACGGCTGCGCGCGCGTAGTAGTAACCACCGTTGATGCCGTACGGCGAGAAGCCCGGGTAGATCGTCACCGCACCGTTGTCCAGGTTGGCGCGCTGCTCGGCCAGGGTCAACGGGTTGACCTTGTCCGGGTACTCGTTGAACAGGTTGTTCGCGCCCAGCGACACGCTCCATGCCTTGCTGATCTGGTAGCTCACTTCCAGGTCGGTCAACAGGCTCGCCTTGATCCGGTTTTCGCGATACACCGCGCCGTCGGTCGAGAACTGCTCGGACGACTTGCCGAAGTAATTCTCGCGCAGGTTCACACTCCAGTCGCCGATGCGCCACAAGCCGCCCAGATTCAACCGCACCTTGGGCGAGGCCGTTTCCAGATGCGAGATCGCGGTGGCGTCGAGCAGCGTCTGCGCGCCCAGTTGCGTCGGGGCCTGGTTGATCTTGATCACCTCGACCTTGTTGTAGTTGGCCGCGGCCGACCAGTCCACGCGTCCGTAAGCGCCGTAGTTGCTGCTCAGGGTGGCGACGATTTCAGCGCCGCGGCTGCGGGTGTTGACCGCATTGGTGAAGATGTTGATACCGGTTTGCACGACGGTTGGATCGAGCACATTGCCATTGGCCAGGATCGCGGCGGTGACGGCCGGCGAGTTGATGGCGCCACCGGACCCGTACAGCGAGCCGCTGCCGACGATGCGGTCGCGGATCGTGATCTGGTAGGCATCAAACGTGACGGCCACGCCGCTGGCAGGATTGAGCACCAGGCCGGCGCTGATATTGGTCGACGCTTCCGGCTTCAGGCCGTCAATGCCCACCAGGCGCGCGCCCGGCGAATTCGGGGCCAGCTGCACGAAGGCGCTGCGCGGCGACACGTTCGTGGCCGAGTAGAACGATTCGGCCAGCGTCGGCGCGCGAAAGCCATTGCTGTACGTCGCCCGCACGGCCACGTCCGGCGTGAAGTCGTACCGGCTCGTCAGTTTGCCGACCTTGGCGTTGCCGAAGTCGCTGAAGTCCTCGAAACGTCCGGCGATGTCGACCGTCCAGCCGGCAACGGGCTGCACAGCGATATTCGCGTAGACCGCCTTGTTGTTGCGGCTGTGTTTTCCGGCGTCGGTCAGCGAAAAGCCCGGGAACGATTGCGCGCCTTCCTTGTAGCGCGATGCGGCGTCGCCCGCGACAATTGCGTAGGTATCGCGGCGGTGCTCGAGGCCAATCGCCAGCGTCAGCGGCGTGGCCATCCCGGCGTCGAACTCGCGGCGCAGGTCGAGGTTGTTGGTCCACTGACTGGCCTGGAATTGCCCGGCCTTGAAGGACAGCGGCGTCGCGCCCGTATCGGCAAACAGCGAGATATTGGCCGAATTGGCCACGCCCAGCTTGGCCACGTCCTTGCCGTAGGTACTCGACAGGTCCCAGTTCCAGTTGCCGAACACCTTGCCCTTGATGCCGAACGTGAACGCATAGTCTTCTTCGTCGAACGTCTCCTGCGGGCTGAAACCCAGCGGGTAAATGGTCGGCAGGCGGTTGGGCATGCGGTAGTTCTCAAAGGCGCGCGCTTCCTTCTTGCCGTAGGTGGCAAAGCTGTACAACTCGGTATCGCCGCCCAGGTCGACGCCGAAATTGGCGGCAAAGATGTGCTGGCGGTACTGGGCATCGCCCTGGATCCGGTTCAGGTACGGGTAGCCCGGCGCATTCACGAGCGACGGCATCGCCGCCATCGTGGCGGGATCGACGACGCGCGGATCGATCCCGCCGCGCTGCGAAAAGCCGTGGTACTTCGTTTCCGCTGTCAGCGACAGGTAGGCATCGGTGAACGGGGTCAGGCCGATATTGGCCATGCCGTCGCCCGTGTGTCCGCCGCCGTCCATGTAGCCGCCGCCATTCAGGTTCGCGCTGCCGCCACGGTAATTCGCCTTGAGGATGATGTTGATGACGCCGGCAATGGCATCGGTGCCGTACTGCGCGGCTGCGCCATCCTGCAGCACTTCGACGCGCTCGATCGCGGCCACCGGAATGAAGTTCAGGTCGGCCGCGGCGCCACCCTGGAACGCGCCGGCCAGCACGGCCAGGTTGGCGGTGCCGTGGCGGCGCTTGCCGTTGACCAGCACCAGCGTGTTGTTCGGGGACAGTCCGCGCAGGCGCGCCGACAGCGTCATGGCCGCCATGTCGCTGCCGAAGGCCTGGGCATTGAGCGACGGCAGGTTCTGGGCCAGCGCCTGGATCAGGTCGGGCTGGCCGGTGCGGGCCAGCGACGATGCGTCGAGCACCTGGATCGGTGAGGCGCTGTCCGCAACCGTCAGGCCGGCGGCGCGCGTGCCCGTGACGATCACGATGCCAGTAGAGGCGACGACAGGCGCATCGGGCGCAATCGCGGCAGCCGGCGTGTCGACAGCCGGCTCAGGCGCCTTGTCGGCGGCGTGGGCAGCCACGCCCCACGACAGCAAGGCAGCTGCGACACTGGTATGAATGATGGTCTTGTACATGATGGATCCCTGGTTGGCGTAACGCGTTATTGGTATGGTTGACGCGGCGCGGCAGCGCCGCGCCACTTACTTCTTTGCTGCCACGACTTCGATTTCGACGAGCCAGCCGGGATTGCTCAGGCCTGCGACCTGCATCACCGCGCGCGCCGGCAGATTGGGCTGCGTGCCGCCAAAGAACTGGGTGTAGCCGGCCATGAAGCCAGTGACGTCGGCGCGCCCCCCGTGCGCCGGATCGCCGACCAGGAACACCTGCATCTTGACGACGTCGCCCATGCCAAGTCCCATGCCGGCCAGGATGTCCCTGATCTTCTGGAGCACACCGACGGTCTGCGTTTTGGTGTCACCAAAGGCCGCGATGGTGTCTGCGCCGGCCGCCTTGTCGACGACCGGCGGCACCTGGCCGCTGATGAAGTGGATGGTGGCGCCGGGCGGCACCGACACCGCCAGGGCGATGGGAAAGTCCGAGTTCGGGATCTTGTGGCGCACGATGTCCTGAGGCGCGGCGCTGGCAATGGCGGGGACCAGCAGCAGCGCGGCGGCCAGGCAGGTGGTAGAACGGAAAGCAGCGAGTGTCATCGGATTGTCTTTCGTGAGCGTGAAAAAAGAAAACTGCATCAGTGCTTGTTGCCGAAGCGGTTGTCGCCCGCCGGCGCGACCTGCAGCAGCGCGCGGCGCGTTGCGATGTCGGCGCCCGCGATCGGTGGCGCATGGTTGCCCCAGCTGCTGCGCGCGTAGGTCAGCACGGCGGCGATATCGGCGTCGTCCAGGCTGGCGCTGAAATCGGGCATGCCACCGCGGCCCTTGAGCAGCACGTCGGCCACCTCGTCGGGTGCACCGGTAACGACCGCGCTGGCGACGAGCGCCGGAAACGCGCCGGGAATGCCGCGCCCATTGGCCTGGTGGCAGGCCGCGCAATTCTTGGCGAACAGCGTCTTGCCGTCTGCCGACGCGGCGGGTTGGGCCAGGGCTGCGTCAGCCAATGACCAGGCAAGCAGAATTGCAAAAGTCGCGATCTTCATGCGCTGGCCCTCCGGTGCAGCGTCTCCACCTGCTGCCACGCCGATTCGATGGCGCCGGCTTGCCAGCCCGTCAGGTAACTCAGGTGTTCGCCGGCGAGCAGCACCCGGCGCTCGCCCTCCAGCAAGACCGGATAGGCGCTCTTGCGCGCGGCATCGGTCCATTCGGCCCAGCCGCCCAGGCTGTACTGCACGCGGTGCCAGGCAACCGAGAAGCTGCTTTCATAGTTCGTGCGGTAGGCGGGGAAGATCTTTTCGCCCGCCGCGAGCGCGAACTCGGTCCGCTCGGCGGGCGTCATCCCGCTCACTTCAATGGCGTCCAGCGCGTAGTGGTAGTAGCCCAGCACGACACCCTTTTTCTGCTGCCAGCCACCGGACGGCAGCGAGATGGTATTGATCCCTTTCAGGTCGGTGAGCACGTGGCCGCCGTAGATATGGTCGTCTTCTTCCCAGAAGCGGCGCCCCATCTGCAGGCCGATCTTGCCGACCGGCGCGTACGGGACGGCCTTGATGGCGGCCTTGAAACCATCGGAGAAATCGGTGTCGATCATGCGCAGCACCGACAGCGGCACCGTGCACAGGCAATAGTCGGCCGTGACGCGCGAGAGCGCGCCGCTGGCCGTGTCGCGCACGTCGATCGTGACCTTGTCGTCAGCCTGGCGGATGCGCTGGACCTCGGCGTGATAGCGGATCACACCGCCCAGCCGCCGGGAGAATGCGCGCGGGATCGCGTCCATGCCGCCGACCGGCTGGAACATCGTGGCGTGCATTGGAAATTCCTGCACTGCGCTGTAGACCTTGCCGACCCGGGCGGCCAGCAGATCGTGAAACGCCAGCGGATCGGACGCCGTGCCGGCGCCCGGCACCAGGCCGGCGCCGGGGTTGGTGGCAAAGCCACGGCCGCTGCGGCCCTTGTAGGCCAGGTCGCCCGCGTCCAGCGCCCCTTCGTGCTTGAGGTAGTCGAGCAGCAGGCGCTGGTCGTCGCCTGTCAGTTGCGTGTCGAGCTGGTGGCCGGTGACGGACTTGGCCAGCAGCTCGGCGACGTGGCCCCGCATGTCGGCCTTGATCTGGGCGCCGCGCAGGCGCTGTTTCGACAGCGGCCCGCCATCCTCGAGATACACGTACGCGTGGTCATTCTCGTTGACCATCACTTCGAGCGGCACGTTGAACTGGCGCGCGTAGTAGAGGGTGGACTGGTGGTCCAGCGGAATGCGCCACGGGCCGTGGTTGATGTACTGACCGGGATCGAAGCGGCACTGCTGCGCCTCGCCGCCCAGTTCGTGCAGCGAAAAGCCCTTGCGCGCCGTCTGGCAGCGCCCGCCCGCAACGGGTCGCGCCTCGAGCACCTGCACTTGGTAGCCGAGCTTGCCCAGTTCGTAGGCCGCTGTCAGGCCGGCCAGGCCGGCGCCCAGCACGACGACTTTCTTGCCCTTGCCGCTGCCGGTGAGCACGGGCGGGGTCGTGGTTCTGGAAGCGATCCCCATGCCCCAGGCGTTCATCGAACCCATCAACAGCGCCGACCCACCAACGGCAGCGGCGCGGTATAAAAACTCGCGTCGGGTCAACGACGGTGTCAAACGTTTCATTTCTACCTCCACTTGGTGTCACTGAAAGGCCTTGCAACTGATGGCTTATCAGCAATACCCGTGCCAAGTGGATGTCAACATCGTCAATACGAAATTTCTTAAAATAAAGTCTATCGGCAACTTCACCGAACGTAAGCTCGCTGTAAGCCTGCCTGACCGAATAACTGTCAGAAGTCACAGACCGCCATTCGTATTGACAAATGTCACGTCAGAAGACGCAATGCGCGACCCATGGCGCGCCCGGACATTATTTGTCGCGACGTAATCCGGAGCGGGGTCAGCTCGCTGCACGAGGCTGCGCACGCGCCGGGAGCATGCCAAATCGACACTGCACTGTTGTGGCGTAAATACGCACTTCAATGGGTGTGATCGATGCTGTCGTGCGTGAGCCAGTAGTTGAACTGACCGTAACTGGGAATGTCGCCGGGCGCGCTGTCGGCAAAGTGATCGCGCAGCATCTGGCGATACGCTGCCGGGCGCGAGAAGCGTGGATGGGTAGCGGCAAAGTGCGCGGCAGCGGCCACGAACAGCGCCCGCAGCGCGGCATCGGTATTCGTGCCTGCACTGGCGCTGCTCGTTGTGGCGTGGCGCGGGCGGCCGCGCTTGACGCCGGCGCGGGCCGCACGCGTCTTGCCGCGTGCACCGGAATTGGCGTAATCGGGCAAGAGCGCGTCGATCGTCTGGCCCCGCTCCCAGTAGCGGCGCAGGTAGCGCATCAGCGTGGCAACGGACATCGCATGGGCGCGGCTGTAGGCGGCGAGCATGGCCGCGCGCGGACGCGGGAGGTACAACTGCGGCACGTCGCGGTGCAGCGCCGTCACGGCATCCCACGCTTTCGTCTGCAACAGAAGATGCTTGCCGGATGGGGCATCGGCGCGCGGCGCGCGGCACGGATCCGTCAGCAGCAAGCGCGCGCGCCGCGCCGACACGTCCGCCACCAGCACGTGAAGGGGCATGCTGCGCGGCGTGGCGCTCGTGCAGCGAAGGGTGAAGGTGTAGGCGACGGACTGCGCATCGTCGATCCAGAGAATCCGCAGCAGATGGGCGGGAGGATCGAGGTATTCGATGACGTCGTTGTGCAAGAACATCGGCCGCTCCTGGCGTTGAGTTCCTTGCTGGTATGCAAAGAACGCGCCAGGCACGGCCATGGCGGCCCGGGTCAGGGCCGCCGGCGGCTCATTTCTGCGCCAGGATCCATTTCGCCAGGACCTTGGCGTCGGCTTCCGTGACCTGCGGATTGGCCGGCATCGGGATCGGGCCCCAGGTGCCGCTGCTGCCTTTCTGGATCTTCTGGACCAGACGCGCTTCGGCGCCGGCATCCTTGGCGTACTTGGCCGCGACATCCTTGTAGGCCGGACCAACCAGCTTGGCGCCGATGGCATGGCACGCCATGCAGGCCTTGGCCTTGGCCAGGTCGGGGTTCGCGTGGGCGGCGGGGATCGCGGCGACGACGAGGGTCGCCGCCAGGGTCAGGGTCAGGTACGTCTTCATGATGCTCCAGTGGCTGGGTTGATCGCAGGGGCCGGCACCCTTGGCAGGTACCGCCCGACATCATAGCGGGAAACCCCGCTGGCATGGGCAGCGGAGGGGTGCATGACCAGCATCCGACACGCCCGTCAAAAAATTTGAATGGGAATGATTCGCATTTGTGATTAGAATGGCGCGGTTCCGCGATCTTTACTTCTTTTAACGTATTGACGCTGAACGTTGCTGACAATGATAAAAAGGATGCCTGAACAATGACCCACCGCTTGCCTGCCCCGCAGTTTGCCCGCACCCTACTGAGCCTGGCCATTGGCGCCATGCCGCTTGCCGGTTTCGCGGCTGACGCGATGCTTGATGACGTGCCCGCCACGATGCCCACCGTGGTCGTGACGGCGTCCGGCTTCGAGCAGACGATTCGCGAAGCCCCCGCATCGATCACGGTGCTGACCCGCGAGCAACTTCAGAAAGAGCGCTTCGGCAACCTGGCGCAGGCGCTCGAGAGCGTGGAAGGCATCGACGTCGGCGCGTCCGGCGACAAGACCGGTGGCATGAACATCAGCATCCGCGGCATGCCGAGCGACTACACGCTGATCCTGATCGATGGCCGACGCCAGAATGCGGCCGGCAACGTCACGCCGAATGGCTTCGGCGGTACCTCGACCAGCTTCATGCCACCGGTGAGCGCCATCGAGCGCATCGAGATCATCCGCGGTCCGATGTCGACGCTGTACGGTTCGGACGCGATGGGCGGCGTGATCAACATCATCACGCGCAAGGTCGGCAAGCGCTGGGCCGGCTCGGTAGCAGCCGACTACACGCTGCAGGAAGACGCGCAATTCGGCGACGTCAAGGGCGCCAAGTTCTACCTGAGCGGCCCGCTTGCGGCCGATGTGCTGGGTCTGTCGCTGCGCGGCAGCACGCTGCGCCGTGACCAGGCAAACATTGCGTATGACGAGATCAACCCGGCCCGGCCGCTGACGCAGAACGCCAACCCGGTCAAGCAGCAGATCGACAACCTGGGTGCGCGCCTGGCGTTCACCCCGCACCGCAACCACGAATTCATCATCGACGCCGACAGGACGCGCCAGACCTACGACAACACGCGCGGCCAGCTTGGCACGCTGGGCACGGGCGGCTACGGGCCGGAGCAGAAGTACAACCGCGATCAGACGACGCTGTCGTACAAGGCGCGTCTGCCGTTCGGCACCTGGGACAGCAGCTATATGGTGAACAACACGGAAACCATCGGCCGCACGATTCCGCCGGGTACGCCGGGCGCGGTACCCGGCACGCCCCGCACGCTGGAAGTCGAGAGCAAGGTGTTCGACACCAAGCTCCTGGTGCCGTGGGGTGAGCACCTGACCACCATCGGCGCCCAGCATTGGGATGCCGAAATGATCGACGGCGTCGCGCCGCAAGCGTTCGCGTTCACGCAGAAAGCGCTGTTCGTCGAAGACGAGTGGCGCCTGCACGAGCGCCTGTCGCTGACGGTCGGTGCGCGCTACGACGACCACAGCATCTTCGGCGGCCAGACGAGCCCGCGCGGCTACCTGGTCTGGAGCGCTTCGCCCCGCTGGACCGTCAAGGGCGGCGTGAGCAAGGGCTACAAGACGCCGCGCGTCGAGCAGCTCACGCCGGGCATCAACGGCTTCGGCGGCCAGGGCACGATCCCGCTCGTGGGCAGCCCGAACCTGCAGCCCGAAACCAGCGTGACGTCCGAACTGGGCGCCTATTTCGACAACGGCGCCGGCTGGAGCGCGAACGCCACGGTCTTCAACAACGATTTCAAGGACAAGATCACCAGCGGTACTGGCCTCATCAACTGCACCTACCGCCCGGCGCCGAACCGGCCGGGCTGCGTCAGCTTCGGCAACTGGCCGAACGTCGATGCCTTCGGCCAGTCGATCAACGTCGACGAGGCCGTCACCCGCGGCGTCGAATTTGCCACGCGCTTCCCGCTGGCCCCCGGCTGGGCCGCCAGCGCCAACTACACGTACACCGACAGCGAACAGGAAAGCGGCGAGAATGCGGGCAAGCCGCTGTCCGACACGCCGAAGCACGCGTTCAATGCGCGCCTGACCTGGGACGTGTCGCCAGGCTGGAACACGTGGCTGCGCGCCGAATACCGCAGCGAGCGCTTCCGCGATCCGGGGACGTCGGCCGCCACCCGTGCGGCCAGCGAGGCGCTGGGCGACTTCAAGGGTTACACGATGCTGCACCTTGGCACCAGCTACCAGGTCACGCCGTCCATCACGCTCAATGCCGCGATCTACAATCTGCTGGACAAGGACTTCATCGACTACCGGCCGTATCGCACGACGCCGGCAGCAGCACCGACCTACGGCAGCGTGTATGTCAACAATCTCGACGGGCGCCGCCTGTGGTTGTCGATGAACGTGGACTTCTGAGCGGCAACGTGACCCTGCACTCATCCTGCGCCAGGCGCAGGTCGGGGTCGGCCTCGAACACTCCCGCCAGCCAGGTGGCAAACGCCTGCAGGCGCGGATTGGCGATGCGGCCCCGCGGGTACAGCAGGGACACCGGCATCGGCGTCGGGCACAGGGCGGGCAGCACCACGGCCAGCGTGCCTTGGGCCACATGCGTGCGCACCTGGTAGCGCGCCAGTTGCGCCAGGCCCAGTCCCTGCAGCGCGCACAGCAGGTTGGCTTCGGCGTCGTTGACGGCAAGGCTGCCATCCATCGCCACCCGGATGACACCCTCCGCTGTATCCTCCCCTGCGAGCGTCCACTCGAAGGCGCGCCCGGTGCGGCCCGAGAAATGCACGATCGCCTCATGCTGGCGCAAGTCGTCGACCGTCGCAGGCGTGCCGTGTCCCGCCAGGTAGCCGGGCGTGGCGGCAGTCACGAAGCGCATCAGGCCGATCCGGCGCGCCACCAGGCTCGAGTCGGGCAAGTCGCCTACCCGCAATGCGCAATCGATGCCTTCGGCGGTCAGGTCGACCAGGCGGTCGCCCATGCTGATGGTCAGGTCGAGCGCCGGATAGGCGTGGCGAAATTCGCCAATGCGCGGCAGCACGATCGCGCGGCCCAGCGAGCCCGGCAGATCGATGCGCAGCCAGCCCTGCATCCGGCCGGCTTGCTCGCCCAGAAAATCGGCTTCGGCGTCGTCGATGGCGGCCAGGATGGCGCTGCAGTGGGCGTAGTAGCGCTCGCCCTCGGGTGTCAGCGACAGCCGGCGCGTCGTGCGCTGCAGCAGTTGGGCGCCCAGGTAGCGTTCGAGATTCTGCAGCGTGGCCGTCAGCGAGGCGCGCGGCAGGTCGAGCGACTCGGCCGCGCGCGTGAAACTGTTCGCCTCGACAATGCGCACGAACGTCTGCATCGCTTTCACCTTGTCCATGATTGTTCATATAAAGTGAATGGTATAAGGGCATTATGCCCTGATTATCTTTGCGCGCACATTGCCTACCATGGCGGCATTCCCTCACCAATCCCATGGAGTTCGCCATGAACACCCCCAAATCACCCGCCCTCTCGTCCGGCATGGTCATGCTGCTGGCGGCGGCCGCCGGCATCATCGTCGCCAACCTGTATTATGCGCAGCCGCTGGTCGGCCCGATCGGCGCGGCACTGGGCTTGCCGCCCGCAGCAGCCGGTCTGATCGTGACCCTGACCCAGATCGGCTACACGCTGGGACTCTTGTTCATCGTGCCGCTGGGCGACCTGCTGGAAAACCGGCGCCTGATCGTCACCGGCCTGCTCGTGACCAGCGGCGCCTTGGTGGTCGCGGCCACCGCCACCACGGCGTGGGTGTTCCTGCTGGCGGCGCTCGCCATCGGCCTGGGCGCCGTCGTGGCCCAGGTGCTGGTGCCATTTGCCGCCCACCTGGCGCCGGAGGCCACACGCGGCCAGGTCGTCGGCAAGGTCGTCAGCGGCCTGCTGCTCGGGATCATGGTGGCGCGCCCGGTCGCAAGCTTGCTCGCCGGGCTGGGTGGGTGGCAAACCGTGTTTGGGATCGCCGCTGCGCTGGTCGCCCTGCTGGCCGTGCTGCTGCATATTAAGTTGCCGCTGCGCCAGCCAACGGCGACGCAACCGTACCGCCGCCTGATCGGCTCGTTGTGGCCGCTGTTGACCACGACCGTGGTGCTGCGCCAGCGCGCGCTGTATCACGCCGGTCTGTTTGGCGCATTCAGCCTGTTCTGGACCGTCGCGCCGCAGGCGCTGGCCAGTCCCGCGTTTGGCCTCACCCAAAATGGCATCGCGCTGTTTGCCCTGGTCGGGATGGCCGGCGCCGTAGTCTCACCGGTCGCCGGCCGCCTGGCCGATGCGGGCCACACGCTGAAAGCCACCGCCGTCGCACTCGTGGTGGGTGCGCTGAGTTTTCTGCTGCCCCTGTTTGCGCCATCGTCCAAGCCGGTCGCGCTCGGCTTGCTGGCGGTGGCCGCCATTGCCCTTGACGCTGCGGTGGCCGCCAATCTGGTGCTGGGTCAGCGCGCGCTGTTTGCCCTGGGCGCCGACATGCGCAGTCGCCTCAATGGCCTGTACTTCGCGCTGTTCTTTGCCGGCGGCGCGCTGGGTTCCGCGCTGGGCGGCTGGGTGTACGCCGCCCATGGCTGGCACGCGGCGCTGCTGGTCGGGATGCTGCTGCCGGCGCTGGCGCTGCCGGTCTGGCTCCATGAAGCCACCAAGCATGCGGCCGCACGCCAGAGCGTGTAGACCACGCGCCGGATTGAGATATGTTTTAATCAACCTTTATTTCGATCCGGAGCACGCAATGCACACCAACGACCACGAGGCAACGCCCACAAAAGCAGAGCTGGACGAGGCCGCGCTGAACATGGCGCGCAATATGTTCCAGTACGCGCGGACCGGCGACGCCGATCACCTCGCCGCCTTCCTGTCACGCGGCCTGCCGCCGAACCTGCGCAACGAAAAAGGCGACAGCCTGCTGATGCTGGCCAGCTACCACGGCCACCTGGACGCGACGCGCGTCCTGCTCGAGCACGGCGCCGATCCGCACACCATCAACGATGCAGGCCAAATGCCATTGCACGGCGCTGCATTCAAGGGCGACTTGCCCATCACGATGCTGCTCCTCGACAAAGGCGCAATGCCGGACGTGACCGGCCCGTCGGGCCGGACCGCGCTGATGTTCGCCGCGATGTTCAACCGGGTCGCCATTGCCGAACTGTTGATGGCGCGCGGCGCCGATCCGGCCGCGCGCGACGCGTCCGGCGTGACCGCCTACGATGCAGCGCTGAAGATGGGCGCCGCTGACACTGCAGCCTTGCTGGCGCCGGCCAGCTGAGCTGGAGGCCGGTTCGTCAGGCGTTGCTGCGCGACTGCCGCCGGCCGCGGCGCGCGCACCAGGCTGCGACCAGACCGAGCCCGACGATGGCGCCCGTGGCCGGCTCCGGCACCTCAGTCACGTTCTGCGCGGTAGATACCAGCATGCCGCTGGCGCCACTGCAGTCGGGGTACTGCAGACCGCAGCCGAACGGCTCGTCACTGTTGGCGTCAACCACGGTAAACAGTCCGCCCTGGCTCGCCATCCGGAAATCCGAATTACCATCCGACGCGAAGATGCTGCCGCCCAGCATACCCCCGGGCAGGAACGTCAGATCCATGACGATCCGGTCGTAATAATTGCGCGGCGGAGTCAGGTAACCATAGTCGATCAGGTTGTGCTGGCCGCCGACGGTAGGATGGTCGAACCAGTAACGCAACGAGAGCAGGCTCGACTGTGGATCGATGCATGGCGGACCAAGGTCGCATTCATTGCGGATATTCAGGTACAGCGAGCCGGCGGCGACCGCTTGCTCGGAGAACGCCAGCTCCAGGTTCAGGCCAGTTGGCATCGAGCTGGATGCGCTCACTTGCTGCCAGCTGTACGTGACCGCTGCCTGGGCCGGTAGCGCCAGGGTAGCGGCAAGAAATGTGGCAAGAGATGTGGCAAGAAATGCGGCGATGGGGGCAATGCGCGTCATCAGTGATCTCCTCGGAAAGGTCCTACGGTATCTCAGCAAGAATCGCGCCTGTACATCCCACGTCGGCATCCCATTGATTCCAAACAACATTTATGATGGATGCGTAGCCAACGCAATCGGGGTGTCAAATTCCCCGACAAAGCATGTCACAGTTGCAACGGCCAGTGTCATGGTCGCGGCCGCCCGGCGCATCCCCTATAATCGTGGGCGCCCCGAAGCCGGGGCGCAATTCCACTTATCCGAAGGACCCGATGAACGCCCTGCCCCTGCCCGTCCTCATGCTTGCCCTGCTGGTTGCCAGCAGCACCGCGCTTGCCGACGATGCCGCGCTGCTCAAGTGCCGCGCCCTGCCTGATACCGCCACACGCGTGGCCTGCTACGACGCGATTCCCGTCGGCGTCGCTCGGACGGCTGCGGCTGCTGTGCCAGCGCGCACCCCGGAACAGAATTTCGGCATGGAAGCGGCCAAGGAGCGCGAAGCGCAGCCGGCGTCGATCCGCAGCACGGTCGTGGGTGACTTCGACGGCTGGGGTCCCGGTTCACAGATCCGCCTGGCCAACGGCCAGGTCTGGCGCATCATCGACGGCAGCGACGCCGTCCTCCCGCGCCAGAAGGATGCACCGGTGACGATCGAGCGCAACCTGTTCGGCACGCTGTTCCTGAAGGTCGATGGCGGCAACAGCTCGGCCAAGGTACGCCGGGTGCAATAAAACTAGGCGGGCGTGCGCACCATGTACAGCGCGCCGGGCGGATAGGTGTCCAGGCCGGCATCGTGGGTCGCTGCAGCGCGCCAGCCCAGTGCCTGCCAGAAGCCCGCACTGTCCTGCACCGACACCAGGGCCGCATGTGCCAGCCCCAATGCGCGCGCGCGACGCAATGCGTCGTCGACCAGCGCCCGCGCCAGGCCGCACCCCAGCGCACACGGCTCGATTGCCAGGTCGTGCAGGTACAGCGTATCCGGCTGGCGCGCTGGCGTGAACGGTGCGTTCAGCTCGGTCACCAGCCCCAGGCGCGACGGATAGGCAAACAGGTAGCCGCGCACCACGCCCTCATGACTGCCTACCAGGCAGGTACCACACGCCGCGGCCATCCGGGCTGCGACGACCGTTGCCGGTTCCTGCATGGCGGCCGGATAGCAGGCGGCCTGGATGCGCAGCACGGCGTCGAGATCGGCAGGCAGCATTGGGCGCAAGGATGTGGACATCGGGATCGGCGGGCAAAGAACGCGCATCGTAGCATGCGCTTGACGCCCGCCGTGGCATCGCGCATTCTAGCTGTCTTGACAACATCGCCTCATCACCGACAGGATCCCGCATGCGCAGCACCAGCGACGTCACGCCACCCAACCGCCCCGAATACATCCTCCACGCCAGTTGCCCGGCCGGCATCGGCATCGTCGCGGCGGTCGCGACCTTCCTGGCCGAACGCGATTGCTATATCTGCGCGCTGGAACAGTTCGACGACGATTCGACCGCGCGCTTCTTCATGCGCGCCGTGTTCCGCCAGCAAGATCAATCGCCAGCCATCGACGCCATCCGCGCCGAATTCGACAGCACGGTCGCCACGCGCCTGGACATGGGCTGGAAAATCTACGATCCGCTCGACCCCGTGCGCACGGTGATCATGGTCTCGAAGACCGATCACTGCCTCGATGACCTGCTGTACCGGCGCCGCACGGGCGAACTCAATCTGTCGATCACGGCCGTGGTGTCGAACCACCTCGACCTGCGCCCGATGGTCGAGCGCGAAGGCATTCGCTTCATCTTTTTACCGGTAACGAAGGACAACAAGGCGCAGCAAGAGGCGCGCCTGCTGGAAATCGTCGATGAAACCCACTCCGAACTCGTGGTCCTGGCGCGCTACATGCAGATCCTGTCCGATGGCCTGGCGCGCCGCCTGGCCGGCAAGTGCATCAATATCCACCACTCGTTTTTGCCCGGATTCAAGGGGGCCAAGCCGTACCAGCAGGCGTTCGACCGGGGCGTCAAGCTGATTGGCGCAACGGCCCACTATGCCACGCCCGACCTGGACGAAGGCCCGATCATCGAACAGGTGCTCACCCGCGTGGACCACAACTACCGGGTCGACCAGCTCACCCGCGTGGGGCGCGACAACGAATGCCTGGCATTGGCCACCGCGGTCAAGTTTCACATCGAGCGCCGCGTGTTCGTGGACGGCAACAAGACCGTCGTGTTCCGCGGGCCGTAATGACACTGCCAACAATGTTGACTTATACTTAATGTAGGTGCGTCATCTAACCGTCGCAAATGTAACAGGACGTTATGTTCATGGCTTCTCACAGAGGGGAAGATCATGGAACATCAACAGCAGCATCCGGTGCGCCTGCGCATCAACGGCCAGGACCGCGAATTCAACGTCGAATCTTGGGTAACGCTGCTCGACCTGCTGCGCGAGCGCGCAGGCATGACCGGCACCAAGAAGGGTTGCGATCAGGGCCAGTGCGGCGCCTGCACCGTGCTGGTGGACGGCAAGCGGATCAACTCGTGCCTGACGCTGGCCGTCATGCAGGACGGCCGCGAGATCACCACCGTCGAGGGCTTGGCCACCGGCGACGACCTGCATCCGCTGCAGCAGGCGTTCATCGACTGCGATGCGTTCCAGTGCGGCTACTGTACGCCGGGCCAGCTGTGTTCGGCCGTGGGCCTGTTGAACGAAGGGCAAGCCACCACGCGTGACGACGTGCGTGAACTCATGAGCGGCAACCTGTGTCGCTGCGGTGCTTACCCGCAGATCGCTGACGCTGTCGTCAAGATGCTCGACATGCGAGACACCAAAAAGACCGCCGAAGGCTTCACGACCGGGGCGGTGCTGTCATGAACCCGTTCGCCTTTACCCAAGCCACGGACATCGATGCGGCGCTGGCCGCCCTGCTCGATCCTGACACCCGCCCGATCGCCGGCGGCACCAATCTGCTCGACCTGATGAAGGAAAGCGTGATGAAGCCGTCACGCGTCGTCGACATCAACAACCTGGGCCTGGACCAGGTGGAAGAGCAGGACGGTGGCCTGATGCTCGGCGCCCTGGCCCGCAACGCGGACACGGCCTACCACCCGCTGGTGCGCGAACGCTATCCGCTGCTGTCGACGGCCATCCTGGCCGGCGCCTCGCCGCAACTGCGCAATATGGCGTCCAACGGCGGCAACCTGATGCAACGCACCCGCTGCGTCTACTTCTATGACGTCGGCACCGCCTGCAACAAGCGCGAACCCGGCACCGGCTGCCCGGCGCGCGATGGCCTCAACCGCCAGCTGGCGATCCTGGGCACCAGCGAGAGCTGCATCGCCACCCACCCGTCGGACATGTGCGTGGCCCTGCGCGCGCTCGACGCGACGGTCCACGTGCGCTCGATGAGCGGCGCGCGCGAGATTCCTTTCGCCGACTTCCACCGCCTGCCGGGCGACGCGCCCGAGATCGACAACACGCTGCAGCCGGGCGAAATGATCACCCACATCACCGTGCCGGAAGCCGACCGCTTCATCGATCACAGCGCCTACATCAAGGTGCGCGACCGCCTGTCGTACGCATTTGCACTGGTGTCCGTCGCTGCTGCGCTGGACCTCGATGCCGACGGCACGATCCGCGCTGCGCGTATTGCCCTTGGCGGCGTGGCCCACAAGCCATGGCGCGTCGAAGCGGCGGAAGAAGCGCTCGTCGGCAAGGCGGTCGGCGAAGCGGCGTTCCTGCAGGCCGCCGAGACGATCCTGCAAGGCGCCCAGGGCTTCGGCCAAAACGATTTCAAGCTGCCGCTGGCGCGCAACGCCATCGTGCAAGCCTTGACCACCGCCGCGCGTGGCACCGACCACGCCCGCGGACTCGATGCACAAGGAGAACAAGCATGACCGACCTGATTCCAGAATTGCGCGCCCCGAGCGCGCCGGCCGGCACCGGCCGCGTGAAAAGCGGCATGCCGGTCTCGCGCATCGATGGCCGCGCCAAGGTCACGGGCGAAGCGCAGTACGCCGCCGAATACTTTGCCCCCGACCTGGCCTACGGCGTGGTCGTCAGCGGCACCGTGGCCAAGGGCCGCATCACCAGTATCGACGCGACCGAAGCGCTGGCCGTACCGGGCGTGATTTCGGTCATGACGCACGAGAACCGTCCCAAGATGCGCTCATTCGACCTGGCCTGGAAAGACATGACGGCGCCAGCCGGCTCGCCGTTCCGCCCCCTGTTCTCGGACGAGATTTTCTACAGCGGCCAGCCGGTGGCACTGGTGCTGGCCGAGACCTTCGAAGCCGGCCGCTATGCCGCCTCGCTGGTACGCGTCCATTACGACGTCGACGCACACGAAACGAACCTGCTGAAAAGCCTCGACCAGGCCTACGAGCCGCGCAAGATGAAGGCCGGCTTCGTGCCGCCAAGCTCGATCGGCGACGGCGAGAAGGCCTTCGATGCGGCCGAGGTGCGGGTCGATTCGCAGTACTACAACGGCGTCGAGCACCACAATCCGATGGAGATGTTCGCCTCGACCGTGATTCGCTCTGAAAACGGCCACCTGACCGTCTACGACAAGACGCAAAGCTCGCAGAACAGCCGCTGGTATGTGTCGCATGGCTTTGGCCTGTCGAGCGACGAGGTCACGGTGCGCAACCCGTACGTGGGCGGCGCCTTTGGCTCGGGCCTGCGGCCGCAATACCAGCTGCCGCTGGCCGTGATGGGCGCGCTGCAACTTGAGCGTTCCGTCCGTGTCGTGCTGACGCGCCAGCAGATGTTCAGCTTCGGCCACCGCCCGGAAACCTGGCACCGCATCCGCCTGGGCGCGGCGCCGGACGGCACGCTCAAGGCGATCTGGCACGAAGCGATCCAGGAAACCTCGCGTCTCGAAGATTACGTCGAAGTGATCGTCAACTGGTCGGGGCAGCTGTATGCGTGCACCGACATCAAGCTCGGTTACCAGGTGGTCGCGAATGACCGCTTCACGCCGCTGGACATGCGCGCCCCCGGCGCCGCCCATGGCGTGCACGCCATGGAAGTGGCGATGGACGAGCTGGCCTACGAACTGAAGATGGATCCGCTGGCACTGCGCCTGAAGAACTACACGGAAACCTCGCCGATCGAAGACAAGCCGTTCTCGAGCAAGGAACTGCGCGAGTGCTACCGCCAGGGCGCCGAGCGTTTTGGCTGGGAAAAGCGCCCGATCGAACCACGTTCGATGCCTGACGGCGATGAGCTGGTGGGCTGGGGCATGGCGACCGGCATCTGGGATGCGATGGTGATGGTGGCGCGCGTCAGTGCCGTCATGCACAGCAACGGCCGCCTGGTCGTGAGCAGCGCGGCCACCGATATCGGTACCGGTACCTATACCGTGATGTCGATGATTGCAGCCGAGGCCATGGGCTTGCCGATGGAGCTGGTGACGTTCCAGCTGGGTGACTCGACGCTGCCGATGGCGCCGATCGAGGGCGGGTCGTCGCACGTGACGACCGTGGGCTCGGGCGTGCATGGCGCCTGTGAAAAGCTCAAGAAGTCACTGCTGAAAATGGCGCTGAAGATGGACAATTCGCCACTGGCCAAGGCGCGCATGCGCGACGTGGAGTTTGGCGATGGTGCCGTGTTCCTCAAAACCGATCCGTCGCGTCGCGTGGAACTGACGCAGGTGCTGGCCAATGCCGGCGTGGATCAGGTCGAAGAGAAATACTTCATGACGCCGCAGATGCTCAAGCAGCGCAAGTACGCGCGCGCCGTGCACTCGGCCGTGTTCTGCGAAGTGCGCGTGAACGAAAAGCTCGGCATGGTTCGCGTCACGCGCGTGGTCAGCGCGATCGCCGCCGGGCGCATCATCAGCGCCAAGACCGCGGCCAGCCAGATCAGCGGCGCCGTCGTCTGGGGCATCAGTCAGGCCCTGCATGAAGAAACCCATACCGATCACAAGTACGGGCGCTTCATGAACCACAACTTCGCCGAGTATCACGTGGCGGTCAATGCCGACATCCACGACATCGACGTCATCTTCGTGGAAGAAGACGACCGCATCGTGAGCAAGCAGCTGGGCGCCAAGGGCGTGGGCGAGATCGGCATCGTGGGCGTGGCGGCCGCGATCTCGAACGCCATCTTCCACGCCACCGGCACGCGCCTGCGCACCACGCCGATGACGCCGGCAAAGCTGCTGATGGGCGACGAGGAACTCCCCGTTCAACCGCCGGTCTGACAGTACGGCGCTGCAGTCACCATGAACGCCATCTTCGGATGGCGTTTTTACGTCCGGAACGTCGTTTTTTGTGGTTTCATTTTTACCGGAAAAAGCGTCATGCATACCACATACGTATTTCCACGTAGTTGCACAACAATATGTTTGCTGGTAAAACATCTGGTGCGTAAGACAACGCCGCACGACAGCACGGCACAGAAATAGTGCCGGCTGCAAAACCACACCAAGAACGAGATACGAGGACGACACCATGAAACTCAAGATGCTGTGCGCAGCCGCCTGCCTGACCGCTTTTGGCACGGGCCTGGCCCATGCCCAGGCTTATCCGACCAAGACCATCACCATGATCGTGCCGTTTGCAGCCGGCGGCCCGACCGACACCGTGGCACGCCTCGTTGCGCAATCAATGGGCACCACGCTCAAGCAACAGATCATCGTCGAAAACGTCGGCGGTGCCGGCGGCACCATCGGCGCCGCGCGCGCCGCCAAGTCCGCACCCGACGGCTACACGCTGTTCCTGCACCACATCGGTCAATCGACCGCGCCAGCCCTGTACCGCAAGCTGCCGTACGACGCGATCACCAGCTTCGAACCGATCGGCCTGATCACCGACGTGCCGATGACCGTCGTCGCCAAGTCGAACTTCCCGGCCAAGGACATGAAAGAGCTGATCACGTACGTGAAAGCCAACAAGGACAAGGTCACCTACGCGCACGCGGGCCTGGGTTCGGCATCGCACC
>Ga0308169_10000543_pt1 | contig 54071 bp, 64 predicted proteins | sample PhyBR1_2_FD_202139 | JGI IMG/M metagenome (GOLD analysis project Ga0308169, IMG submission 202139) | Phyllosphere microbial communities from UC Gill Tract Community Farm, Albany, California, United States - DLSLSB.R1 | ecosystem: Host-associated > Plants > Phyllosphere > Unclassified | place... | reverse complement strand
ACCGACCCCAATAGAGAGAGAGAGAGGGACGCACCCTTGACCGTACACGACGAGGACGCCGTCGCCCTTGAAGCCCATGCGCTCGTTGAGGTCCTTGGCGAGGCGGCGCTCGGCGTCGGGCATGCGCTTGAGCTCGTCGTGGCAGCGCTCGTGCGCGACCCAGATGCGCGTCGCGTCGAAGGCGCAGATCGGCGCCTCGAGCTGCTTGTCGCCGTTCTGGAAACTCTTGGGCAGCTCGACGACCATCGTCTCGTTGACGGCGCAGTACTCGGCGAGGCCGCGCACGAACGAGATGGCTGCGGGCGAGCAAGAGCGTCCAAGCTCGTCAGCTCGGGATCCTCGACGACGTTGAAGAGCAGAGAGAGAGAAGAGGGGACGCACCGACGACGCGTGTGCCCTCCTTGAGCTTGCGCTGGCCCTGCTGGGCCGCCTTGACGATCTCGCCGACGATGACGCCGCCCGGGATCATCGGGTAGCGCATGTCGGGGAGCAGGTCGTGCTTGAGCATCTCGTCGCTGCGGGCGGGCGAGGAAGGTCGAGGAGGGTCAGCTCGGGGTACGAGTCGTTCGAGGAGAAGAGAAGGAGGAGGACGCACGTCGAGTGGAGGGCGCAGAGGTAGACCTTGATGACGCACTCTGCGAGACGAGGAGTGTTGAGTCAGCGTCGACGCCGAGCAAGGGAAGGAGAGAGGTGGAGGAGAGGGAGGGAGAGGGACGCACCGTCGGCCTTGACCTCGCCGAGCTGCGTCTGCTTGAGCTCGAGCGGCCCGTTCTTCTGGGCGAACTGCGCCGCGCGGAACTGGTCGGGGATGCCCATCGACGACTGCATGCTGGAGGTGGAGGGTGGTGGAGGCGGTGGGTGATGGCGAGGGTGAGGTCGAGGGCGAGGAGGGACGAGGTCGGCCGTCGAGAGGGGGGAGGGGGAGAAGTGAGAGGAAGGAGGGAGAGAGGCGCGCGCGAGAGCGAGGCCCTTCTTGAGGACGACCGAGGGCGAGGAGGTGCTGCGGCTCTCCTTGACCGAGGGCGCGGGACCCGCGAGGGCGAGGAGAGGAGACACCGCATACAGCGAACGGGCCGAGCGACGGCGAGGGCGAACGACGTCCGGCGCCGTGTGCGCGTCCTTGCGCGATGGAGAAAAGCCGTAAGGTACGGTGGAGGGCGGCGCGGCCGAGATAGGCTAAGAGGGCGAGGCGTGAGAGCGGAAGAGGCGACTTGAGAAGGCCACGAACCCCGATAGGACGCGGCGCCGGCTCGAGGTGCGGCGCAGAGGTGGAGGGCGATGTTGAGCTATACCTACGTAGGCATCGAGTCAGCAGGCGAGATCTCGTGCGGCAGAAAGGGGAGGAAGAGAGAGAGAGAGCGCACCGTGACCTCAGCCTGGTCGGCCGCCGCAGGGCAGGAAGCTGGGGAAGCACCGGAACCAGGCACACGAACGAGCACAGAAGCTCAAGACAGCCTCAGAGCAACACCCCCGCCGCCAATGAGAGCCGACAGCTGCTGCGCTCGCTCGAGCGTTTCCGCCGCCGCCCTCTCGAGCCCGCCTCATGTCGCCCGCCGACCCGATGGACACCGAGAAAGCTGCGCACCGTTGCTCACCGACCCGACTCCTGCCTCAGCTCCACATTCCGGGCCGCTCCTCCCACTTGTCGGCGCCGTCGCGCGCCGCCGCCCAGTCACCGCCGTCCCTCGCCCGCTCACTGCGAGCGCCGCCGCGACCCGGCGCCGACGGCGCAGTAGCTCCACCATGATGACCACCGCGAGCGACCCAGCCGCCCTGCGGCCCGTGCCCTGTGCGCGCCGCTCCTCCTCGACCGCGTCCTGCCCGAGATCCGCCGCTCGTGCTCGTGGTCGGCAAGGGCGCCGACGGCGCGGCGACGCTCGGCGCTCCGTGCGCCGAGGTGGGCGGTGTCGAAAAGTGCGACGGAACGGCGGAGGGCGAAGAAAGGGTTGGCGAGGGCGAGGTCGAGGTCGAAGGGCGGCTCGAGGACGTTGCCTGGTCGGGACGAGAGGCGGGAGACGTCATCACTGCCCCGTGCGACGCACGAGAGAGGTGAATGACGAGAAAGTACAACAGGAAAAGGGCACAACGAGGAGATGGGCGACGGAGTTGGTCGACGAGGGGGAGGGGGGGGAGCTGGGAAGGTTAGGGAACGACCTGCACCTTGACGCCCTTGCGCCGGTTCTCTGCGAGGGATGCACCGTCAGCTCGAGTAGGACAGGAGTCGGCATGACAGGAGAGAGACGAGCGCACCTGCGCCGTATGTGAGCACGACGCCGCGGCGGGCGAGCGTCTCCTTGAGGGCTGTCGACGATGCTCCGAGTCAGCCGAGGTTCTTCCTGCCAGCGAAGAGAGGTACGAGAGAGAGAGAGAGCGCAAGACGCACCTTGCTTGTCGGCCTCCTCCTCGCGCGACTCGTAGTCGAGGACGAGGCGCTTGAGGCGCTCCTGCTCGGCCTTGTTCTGCTCGCGCTGCAGCGTCGAGCTCATCGCGATCGACGAGTCGCGAGGGATCTCCATCGAGAGCGCCTGCGAGCAAGCAGGTAGACGTCAGGCATGCTCGAAGCAGAAGTGGAGCGAGCGAGAGAGAGTAGGCGGGAGACGCACCTGCTGCTTGTTGCCCCGCTTCGTCAAGAGCGTGAACTGCATGCCGCGCTGCTCCTCCTGCGCCGCAGCCTCGAGCTCCTCGGCCGCCTGCGCCTCGGCCTTCTGGCGGCGGATGAGCGGGATGCCGACGTCGAGCGCGACCGGCTTGCGCTCGCGCTGCTCGCTCGACGACACCATCATCTTGGCGAGCTCGCGCGCGAAGTCGTCCTCCTCGTCCTGCGTCATGGCGTGCGGGTCGCGACCGCGCTCAGCACCCAAGGCGTCTTCGTCGTCGAAGGCGGTTGGGTCGACGGGCTCGTCGCCGTCGGTCGTCTCGTCCTGCAGGGACGGCATCGTCAGTACGCGCCGCGCACGTACGGTCGAGGCGGAAAGAAGACGCACCTCGCAGTCGCCCTCGGTCTCGGAGCCGTCCTCGCCCTCCTCGTCGGCGCCCTGCCGCGGTCCCTCCCGCCCGTCCTGCTCCTCGACCTCCTCGTCGGGCAAAGCTGCGCGCGCGCGATCGTCTCGTCGGCTCGACGTCTCACGCACGAGCGAGGGAGGTAAGAGGAAGCGGACGCACCGTCCTTGGCGACGGCAGCCATCATCTCGTCAACCGCGAACGCCGCCTCGGGGAACGTCTGGAAGCGGACGAGCTTGGGGCGGACTTGCTCGAGCGTGTCCGAGTACATGAAGCCGACGTCCATCGGGAGCGAGCCCTTGGCGAGCACGTACATCTGCGCAGGAAGAAGCGCTTGCTGAGTCAGCTCGTCGAGCGAGGAGGAAGGGGCTCGAGCGTCAGGGGGCGACGTCGAGGGAGAGGCGGGACGCACCTGGAAGAAGATGAGGAAGTTGTCGAGCTTCTTCTTGAGTGCGCCTCGGTCGAAGCAGGCGCCGCACGTGTCGAGGAGGGTGCAGACAAGGCGGACGCGGAAATAGTCGTCGGGCGAGTCGACCGGGGCGGGCGCATCAGGCGACGGGCGACCCTCGGCTGCAGGGGATGCGGACTAGAGTCAGCAAGAGCGCGAGGCGCAGGTGTGAGGCGAGCGAGAGGAGACGCACGGTGGCCAAAGGTGACGAGCGACCACAGCGTGTCGAAGACGACGCGCGAGTCGACGACGCGGTAGTTGTACAGCTCGCCGAGGTACTTGACGGTCGCGACGCGCTGCTGGTTGTACTTGAAGTTGTTGACCTCCATGCCGGTGCGCACGTTCTCGAGCACATCGTCGATGACGCCGACGCTGAAGTCGGGGTGGTACCGGCCGAGGTCGTACAGGAGGACGGCGAACAGGTGCACGTTGCTGTACTTGATCTTCCAGACCTTGGTGAAGGCGTTGTGGAGCTTGCGGACGATCTGCAGGGGACAGCGAGGGCGAGAGTCAGCGAGATGCGCGCGTGCGGGAGTGAGAAGAGGGGAGCCGACGCACGGCGGGGTCTTCCCAGTGGAGCTTGCGCAGCAGCTTGAGGACCTTGTCGCTCGAGTTGCGGTTGAGGACGTTGTAGAAGAGGTGGCGCAGGTAGAGCTGCATCGGCGTGCGCTCCTTGGGCGGGATCGCCGGGCGGTCGGGCGGGTCGCACTGCAGGATGTCGACGCTCGTCAGCCTCGACAGCGAGCTCACGCCGCCCTCGAAAGAGTAGGAAACGGAGGAGGACGGGCTGCGCACCTGGTAGTAGGCGTTCTCGAGCATGGCCGACTGGCGCTCGTCGAGGTGCATGGCGGCCTTCTTGCGCTTGAACGTGTCGACGACGACCTTCATGCGCTCGCTCGTCGCCTCGCTGCGCAGGAGGAACCGGCCGCACGCCTCGAGGACCGTGCAGAAGTTGTCGATGTTGGGGCCCGAGAAGTCGTCGAGGAGGACCTTGAAGATGTGGAAGATGACGTGCTGAGGCGTGACGCGGAACTTGGTGAGCTCGGCGATGAAGCGCAGGTTCTGCGCGCGCGGTAAAAGAGTCAGATGAGGCGGACGAGAGGGGGAGGGAGGAGCGGCGGGCGCACCTTGGACCTGCTCTCGCTCAACTCGGTCTGCTTCTTGCGCTGGAGGTAGCGGAACTCGTCCTCGAGCTGCGGGCAGGGATCATCGTCAGCACTGAGCCGAGGTGGAGGAGAGCGAGGCGAGCGAGTGGAGAGAGAGAAGGACGCACGAGCGCGACAAGCTCCTTGCCGACGTCGGGCATGAAGGGGTTGAGGGTGCCGACGAGGCGAGAGTAGTACGGCAGGATGTCCTGGCGGTTCCTGCTCACCGAGCCGAGCGCCTGCAGGTGTCACAGCATCAGAGCTGATACTCGTCGAGCGAGGCAGAAGAGGGAGGCGACGCACCTTGACGAGCCTCTTGCGGGCGGCCTTGCTGTTCAGGAAGGCGAACTCGAAGGCGATGGCGTCAATGGAAGCCTTGGACGACGCCTCTGGTAGGCGCGCGAAGATGGCGTTGAGCTGAGCCGCAGGGCCGGAAGGGATGGAAGGGTCCGGCTCGGTCGTGTCGAGCTTGGCGACCGGCTCCCTGCGCGCGCGCGGTTTGCTGCAGTCAGCATTCAGGCCGACGAACGAGAGGAGCGCAGGGAGGGACGCACTCGACAGGCTCCTCTTCCGGCTCGTCGTCGTCGCGCGACTCGTCCTTGATCTCGGCCTCGTCCGCTGCCGCCGGCTCGGCCGCCTCGCCCTCCTTGCCCTTGCCCTTGTCGACCTCGTCCTGCACGCCCAAGATCGCGCTCGGCACCTCGCCCCTCAGCTCGCGCAGGTCCTCGTAGAACTTGCGCTCCTCGTCGTCGGCCCAGAGGCTCTGCGGGCCGAGGTCGTCGTTGCCGGTCCCGGCGGCGCCCGACGAGCCGGCCGTGACGAACGAAGGGTTGAGCGACGACTGGAGCGAGGGGAGGACGGGGAGCTGGAGCGAGAGGAGCTCGGAAAGCCTGCAAGCGAAAGAGCTCCCAGTGTCAGCAAGAGAGCGGACGAGAGGAGGAAGTGGCTCGAGAGAGGGACGCACTGCGTGACGGACGCCCAGCCTCGCTCCCACGACTTGACGGCCTTCTCGTAGTTCTTCTCGCGGTCCTCGAACACCTCGCCCGAGCGGATGTAGGCCTCGTGGTTGCGCTTGTCTTGCTTTTGCAGGTCCTGCGAGCGAGCGCCGAAAGCGGGTCAGCTTTGTATTCGCCGACGACGCAGGAGTGTGAGAGGGGAGAGAGAGGGAGACGCACGACGTGGAGACGCTGCTCGCGCTTGCCGAGCGCGTCGAAGTAGGCGACGAGGAGCTTGCGAAACTTGTCCTTCATCTCGCGCGGGACGAGCCCGTCGTCGACCTCGGCGCCCATGGCGGGAAAGTCGTGCGACGACGCCTCGGTGCCGCCGCTCGCTGCCGCAGGGGCGTCGGCAGGCGGCAGGTAGATGGGCCCGAGGTGCTTGGCGAACGCGATGGCGAGAGGGGCGACGAGCGCGAGCGCCTCCTTGTCCGACGTGAGCTGTTGCGAGTAGGCAGGTTAGCCGTCGCTCCTCTCACACAGGGTCGGAAGGAGACGAGGAGCACGCACAAGGTCCTTGAGCGCGGCCCACGTCACCTCGCCCGGCACGCCCTTGCCCTCGCCCTTCCTGACAATGCCGACCGCCTCGAGCTCGCCGACGACGCGCAAGACGCCGCGCTGCTTGACGATGCGGGCGTTGTTCTCCTTCTCCTGGATGTCGCGGTCCGAGGCGGTCGAGGCTGCGGGCTTGAGGCCCTGAAGGAGGAGCGCGACGAAAGGCGGGGTGAAGAGGTCGGGGAAGCGCTGGTGCAGAGCCGAGACGACCTGCAGGGCGGCGGCAGCGCATCAGCTTCTGGAGAGGGCTAGGGGCGTAGGGCGTGCGCAGAGTGGGACGGGGAAGCGACGCACCTCGACTGCGCCGGCCGTCTCTGCGGCGGTCTTGCACTTGCCGAGGCCCTCGACGACTGCGCCGACGGCCTCCTCGACGTACTTCTCGAGACTGAGCTGGGCGATCTCCTTGAGGAGGCCCGGGATGGCGGCGCTCGTGTTGAGGCTGGAGCGGAGCTTGACGAGGAGGGCGGTGTGGCGCTTGAGCGAGGTGTCGAGCTTGCCGAGTCCTTCTGCGGGCACGGGTGCACGCGCGTCAGTGGGTTGCAGTGGGGTGCAGAGAGAGGGAGACGGTGCGCACCTGGTGGCCCTGCGCGTTGCCAGGCGTCATTGTTGACCTGGAGGAGCTCGAGGCGGCGCTGCGCCCTCGCCTCCTTGGACGACTCCTTGGGGTCTTGGGCGGTAGCAGTGGCAGCAGTGGCAGCAGTGGCCATGGTGCGGCTGCGTGCGAGCCCGCTCGAGCGGCGGCGAGGTGGACGGCGAGAGCGAGATGAGAGCAAGCCGCTCCCTCAGCCTGTCCCCCGTTCGCCCTCGTCGCTCTCGGCTGCATGGTCCGCTTGCGCCTCGAGTGCACTCGCAGCATCCGTACGAGCCGACCCGCCCGCCTCGCCCTCGCCCCGCGACGCGGCCTCGTCTCGCTCCCCACCTCGACCTCCGCCTCGCCCTCGATCACCTCGACCAACCTCTTCGCCTCGTCCGTCCTCCTCGCCGGCGCAGGGCTCGGCGCAGCAGTGGGAGCAGTCGCAGGGCAGGCCGCAAAGGCGCGCACCTCGGGCCACTCGCGCGCCTTTTGGACCCTGCGGTGCGACGACGAGGCGGCGGCCAAGGCGACCAGGGCCGGCTCGACCGCCACGGGCAAGGGCGAGCCGGGTCGAGACGGCGACAAGGGCGACGACAGCGATCCAGCATGGCTCGCCAAGCTCAAGTCGCTCCCTAGGCCGACCCTCCCGACCGCTCCCTCCCTCCCCGACTTCCCCTCCCTCCCCGACCTTCCCCTGCCGTCCCTTCGCCTCGCCGACGTCACCGAGACGCTCGAGTCGTGGAAGGCGTCCCTCAACTCGATGTCGACCACGTTCGGCAAGCTCCAGGACGAGCTCTCGCTCGGGCCCGACTCGACGTACGCCCACATCGTCGACGAGGGCAAGGACCCGCGCGCCCACCCCGAGCTCCAGTGGGACGCCCAGGTCCGCATCGGCACCGACCTCCCGATCAGCGAGCGCGCCTTCCTGCGCAATCGCCGCCAGAAGATGCGCGCCTCGTTCGCGCGCCTCATGGGCGTCCCCCTCGACGACGTCGACGAGCGCGATTTGCCGACCGTCTCGATCGCGGCGAGCGGCGGCGGGTACCGCGCCATGCTAAATACGATGGCGAGCCTCGAGGCGGCCAAGGAAACGGGCCTGTGGGACGTCGTGACGCACATCTCGGGCGTCAGCGGCTCGTGCTGGGCACTCAACGCGCTGTACTCGCTCGGTGGCGGTGCGTCCCTCTCTCTCTTGCTCTTTCTCCTACCCTACCACATCGAGCTGACTCTCTGCATGTTTGCCCGCAGCCGACATCAGCTGGACCCTCAAGCACCTGCGCGAGCGCGTCAAGGAGCCGTTCCTCCAGCCCGACACGTTCAGCGGCCTCCTCAACGTCGACGACCCCAACTCGCGCGCCATCCTCGCCGCGACGATCCTCAAAAAGGCGAGCAAGGGCGGCGACGTCTCGCTCGTCGACGTGTACGGCGTCCTCGTCTCGACCCGGCTCTACGTCGCCTCGTCGGCGCTCCCTCCCCCTCCTCAGCCGCTCTCGCTGCGCACGATGAAGACGTCGGCCCAGCGCGACTTTATCGACGACGGCGACGCCCCGCTCCCCATCTACACGACCGTGCGTCACGACATCCCGCCGCCGGCAGAGCTCGAGAAGCTCGAGAAGGAGAGCGAGGACAAGGCCAAGGAGATGGTACAGAAGGCCGAGTACACCTGGTGCGTCTCTCCCCCTCTCCTCGACGTCCTCGAAAGCGCCCAGCTGACACGCTTCCTCTCGCTCGCAGGTTCGAGACGACGCCGTTCGAGGTCGGGAGCGACAAGCTCGCGGCGTGGATCCCGACTTGGGCCCTCGGGCGCGTCTTCGACGGCGGCAAGAGCGCCGAGCGCGTCCCCGAGCTCGGCGTGCCCGTCTTGTCGGGCATCTACGCGAGCGCCTTCTCGGCGTCGCTCTTCTCGTACTGGTCCGAGATCCGCCCGCTCCTCGTCGCCATGCCCCTGTTCTCCAAGATTGACGACTTTGGTGCGTTCGCCTTCCTCTTCCTCTCTCTTTCCTTCTCGCTCTCGTACTGATACGAAACTGCTCGCCCTGCAGTCAAGTCGAACGCCTACAAGCTCGACATCATCCACCCGCTCCCGCCGGCCGAGCTCCCCAACTTTCTCTACAACCTGCGCACCCTCCCCTCGTCGGTCCCCTCGTCGCTCGCGAGCGAGCGCACCCTCGGCTTCGCCGACGCCGGCATCAACCTCAACTTGCCGTACCTGCCGCTCCTGCGCCGCAGCGCCGACGTCATCATCGCGCTCGACGCGAGCGCCGACTCGCAAGACGTGTGGTTCTCGCGCGCGGCCGAGCTCGCGCGCAAGTACGACGCCGCGCCCTCGACGCTGGAGGCGGCTAGCGGGGCGCAGAAGGAGGAGGGCGTCGAGCAGGCGGGCCGGAAGGAGCGGTCGCGCTGGCCCGCCGTCGACGTCGAGGCGCTCTTCCCGGCGCAGGTCGCCGCGCAGCAGGCTGACGGCGGCGGCGGCAAGGGCGACGACGACAAGGTCGCCGTCGTCGGTGTCAAGGAGCACGAGAAGGACGCCGGCCGGGCGGCCGACAAGGTCGATGCGGCCAAGCTGCAGGAGGGTGCGAGCGGGGCCAAGTCGGACGGCGAGCGAGGCGGCGTCCGGGTCGAGAACCCTCAGCCTGCGCCGGTCGGCAGCGCGCCCGAGAGCGCCGAGCGAGCGGCGCACGAGGCGGGCGAGGACAAGCCGATGCCGAGCAGCCAGGCTCGTGAACCTCCTCTCGGTCGATGCAGGTGCGCCGCCTCTTCCTCTGCTCGTTCCTCTCAACGGCGACGATTCCTGACCCTCTCCTCTCTCCTGCGCGCAGCATCTGGATCGGCTCGACCAACCCCGACCACGCCGCCTCGTGCCGCAACGATTCTCCCTCGGTCGACGACGTGCTCGAGCGCGACGGCATCGCGCTCGCCTACATCCCGCTCGCGCCCGACGACGAGTTCAAGAACCCGCTCGAGGTATTTTCTACGTGGCAGTTCGACTTTAAGGAGGACGAGACGGACCGGCTCATCCGGCTCGCCAAAGGTGCGTCTCGCGCTCGAGCCTCTCTTTCTCCCGGCGCAGCGCAGGATGGACGAGAGGCTGACTCTTGCCTTCTTGGTCCCTGCAGCCAACTTCAAGGCGGGCGAGGAGCAGCTCAAGACGCTGCTCAAGGGCGTGTGGCTCCGGAAGCGGCAGCAGCGGTTGGCGGACGAGGCGCGAGGAGGACCGGCCGACGGTGCTGCGAGCTCGTCGACTGCGCACTAGCTCTTTTGTAGCATCGAGCTCTGTCAATACTACTCTCCTGAACGTGACTCGGTGCGACCGAGAGACAAAGATGCTCGAGGACGAGCGAGTTGCACTTCTCGAGCCCGACTACTCGAGCGCCTCCTCGTCGTCCGTGCTCTCGTCCTGCTTCACCGCCTCCTCCTCCTCCTCGTACTCGCGCTCAGAGAAGTCGCCCGAGTGAACGAGGTACTCGCGGATGTGCTCCTCGACGACCTCGTCGCCGGCGAGGTCGCGCGCCAGCTCGAAGTCTCCCGTCGTCGCGCCCCACCGCAGGCAGCACGCCGTCGCCTGGCTCACGTACTCCTCCTATCAGTCGACGACGCCGAGCGCCGTTCCCTCGACGACGACGCCGTGCGCGGCGCGCCGCCGCGAGCGCCGCGACGAGATCTTCCTCGGTCGCGCGCCCACCAGGGCGCGTCCCAGCCGGGCCACATGTGCCAGGCGTCGGCGCTGCCCTCGGGCGCGCACTCGCCGCTCATGTGCGCGAGCCTCTTGCCGTACTCGCAGCAGAGGTGGTCGAGGATGAGGCGGCGCAGGCGAGGCAGGCGACGAGGTCCGTGCACGATGCCGAGGAGGAGCTCGTCCGTGACGAACGTGCCGGTGCCGGAGCTGAGGCTGACGAGGGTCGAGCTGATCGAGTCGAGGTAGGTCGAGAGGCGGGCCGGCGTGAACGACGCCTGGCACAGGGCAAGGGTCTCGAGCTGGGTGAACCTCGGCAGGACGTCGTCGAGGAGGCACTCTGGTTCATCCGCACGGTGCGGCAGAACAGAGAGGCTGCAGAGGGGGCAAGAGCTGCGTCAGCTCTGACCGGTTCCTCGGGGCAGGAGGGCGTGGTACGCACCTGCTGCTCCATGGTGACTTGCTCTGGATCGACTCGAAGGCTTGCTGTGGGCGAGGTGGGCGAGCTGAGTGATGACGAGGAGGGTCAGCGGGGAGGAGCTCGCGGGACACATCTAGCGAGGGAGGACGCACCTGTGCAGGCTTGTAGGATGTGCAGGAGCAAGGTGAAGGCCGTCCAGGCGAGAGGAGCGGTGCAGACGGGTGCGAGGACCGGCTCCCTCCTCGTTGTCGTCGTCGTCGTCGCTCTCGCTCATCCTCGCCGCCATGCCTCGCTTCACCAAGACATTCGAGCTCGCTTCAAAGCTCAAGATCCCTGCCGTCGGTCTCGGGTCCGTCTCGTTCAACTCCCACCCGCTCAAGCGGCCTCGCCGCTGACCAGGCTCTCCTCCTTCCCCACCTCACCCGGCCTCCACTTCGCTCCGGCGTCTCTCGCAACAGCACCTGGCAGAGCGAGCCGGGCCAGGTCCGCGAGGCAGTCAGGGTCGCCATCGAGTCGGGCTACCGGTGCGTCCACCGACGTTTCCTCTCGCTCTCTCTCCTCGTCAACGGCTCGCCCTCCCTCGCAGGCACATCGACTGCGCTTGGGCGTACCGCAACGAGGGCGAGGTCGGCCAGGGCATCAAGGACTCGGGCATCGACCGCAAGGATCTGTTCGTCACGAGCAAGGTGCGTCGCCGCCCATCTCCCCCTCCTCCATCGTCGACCGCGCGCACGCTGATACCTCGCCGCGCAGCTCTGGAACACGTTCCACTCGCCCGACAAGGTCGCCATCGGCCTGCAGGAGACGCTCGACAACCTCGGGCTCGACCACCTCGACCTCTACCTCATGCAGTGCGTCTCCCCTCGTCCTCCTCTCGGCGCTCGGCCGCCTTCTCAGCTTTCCCTCTCCTGCTCTCGCTGACTCTGAACCCAACGATACTCCCGCAGCTGGCCCGTCGCGTTCGCCAACCAGCCCAAGAAGGGCAAGCCCGAGATCGACTGGGACCTCACCAGCGACCCGTCGCCGACCTGGGCCGCCATGGAGAAGCTCGTCGAGCAGGGCAAGACCAAGCACATCGGCGTCAGCAACTTTACCATCGGCAGGCTCGAGAAGCTCCTCAAGCAGGTGCGCCTCGCTCCCGCTCTCGGCCGGCGCGACCTCGAGGGCGCCGCTGACTCGCTCCTCCTCCTCCACCTCCTCCTCCTCTTCCGCCGCAGGCCAAGATCAAGCCCGCCGTCAACCAGCTAGAGCTTAACCTTCACTGCGCACAGCCAGAACTCGTACAGGCGCGCTCGTTTCTCTCCCGACTCGGCGAGCCCGACCTGACGCGCCCTCCCCGCAGTGGTCGCACGACAACGGCATCCTCCTCGAGGCCTACTCGCCCCTCGGCTCGACCGGCGCCCCTCAGCTCACCGACGAGGTCGTCAAGTCGATCGCGGCGGCGCACGGCGCGACGGCGGCGCAGGTCCTCATCTCGTGGCAGGTCGCCCGCGGCATCGTCGTCCTCCCCAAGTCGGTCACGCCGCAGCGCATCAAGGAGAACTTTGAGAGTGCGTCCAGCTTCCCTTGCACCCTCTCTACGACGTTGAGCAGGGCTGACTCGCCGTCCTCGCTCGCTCGCAGGCGTCGAGCTCACGGCCGACGAAGTCGACCGCCTGAACAAGCGCGCCGCCGAGTTTGGCACCAAGCGCACCGTCGACCCGTCGACGGCCTGGGGCGTTCCTGACCTGTGGAAGGACGCGGGCGCCAAGCTCTGAGGGGCGGGCGCAGACGTAGAAGCGGTGCAAAGGAGAAAGAGCTGCGACTTCTTCTTGACCTTCTCAAGCGCGGCGACGCGCCGCAGGGGCTCGTCCGGCGTCGGTCCGACGTGTGCCTTCCCCTCAGCAGTCGTGAGAGCTTTCGTGAGCTGCTGAGCGCCTGGAAAGGAGAGCGCGAGGCTGTCGTCGACACCTCGCTCGCTCGGAAGCTGCACGTGCGGCGAATCGTCTCGCTGGCGGCGCGAGCACTGGGTGTGCGCGCATAGGCGCACCCGGGCAGCTGAGCAGACTGCGCTCGAACCGTCTGGCTCCTCTCGCGAACGGGAGCGGCGCGAGAGGTGCTGTTCGCGGTCGTCCGCCGCTCGGCGGTCTCTCGCTCCCTCCGCTCGCCCGCCTCTCGACACGTACCAGCGTTGCTACCGACTGCACGCGCGGATAGCCTCACAGCCATGGCACGGCACCGTACCGTGGTCGCCCTCTCGCTCCTCGCCGTCCTCCCCCTCTCGGCCTCCGCCCTCCCTCGCCCTCGATCAACAGCACGCTCTCTCGCCGCCCCAGCCCGCCTCGAGGCGCGCCAGTTCCTGTGCGGCCTCCTCGGCACCTGCGACACGACCACGACCGCTGCAGCCGCAGCCTCGGCGGCGCAGCAGACCCCGGCAGCCGACTCGGCGGTCCCGGCAGCGAGTTCCGCGACCGCGACGAGCGCGGCAGCAACCGCGCCTGGGGCTACGAGCGCGACGGCGACCGAGGCGGTGAGCGTGCCGCAGGTGGGCGCGACGAGCAGCAGCACGAGCGCGGCGGTGCCTGCAGCCGACACGACGACCTCGGCCGCGCCGACGCCGACGAGCGAGACGAGCGCAGCACCTTCGCCGACGTCGACGAGCACTTTGAGCACTCGTGCGTCCGCCTTCCACAGCTCACTGTGTGTGCGGATGTGCAGCTGACTGACGCTCTCGCTCGTGACCCTGCAGCGACCACCACCTCGACCACCTCGACCACCTCCTCGACCTCCGCCTCGTCCGGTGCGTCTCTCTTTCCCTCGCCCTCGACTCCAGCCCTTCCTGGCCTTCTCTTACTCTTCTGTCAACAGCCTCGACCATCATCGTCACGCTCACGTCGGTCCTCACCAACGCCGACGGCAGCGAGTCGACCATGACGCACGAGTCAGCGTCGGCCGTGCCCGTCGCGCCCAAGGAGAACAGCAGCGGCGGCGGGCCGAGCGGAAAGACCTGGGGCATCATCGGCGGCGTTGTCGGGGTGCGTCTTCTTCCTCCTCCTCTTCCCTCTCCGTCGACGCTCGGACCCAAGCTGACTCCTCGCCCGCCTTTGCTCGCTCGCAGGGCATCGCCGTCCTCGCCGCGCTCCTCTACGTCGGGTACCGCCTCACGCAGCGGCGCTTCTCGAACCTCGACGCCGACGGCGACGACATCCGCTGGCCCGAGCTGCAGCCCGACGGCGGCGGCAACCTCGCGACGCTGAACCCGCAGGGCACGCGCCGCACGGGCGGCGCCGGGTTCGCCATGGAGAAGGACGACGACGAGTCGGACGACGAGGATGGCGACGAGCTGGACCGCAAGGGCGCGGCTGCGACGGGCGGCGAGTGGGCCGCAGCCGAGGGGAGCCCGAGGGTTGGTGCGGGCGTCGGCGCTGGGGCGGGAGGGCACTACGGCATGGGCCACAACGCGAGCGAGACGGCGTTCTTCGAGGGGCAGGGCGGGCACAGCCCGTACGAGCAGTACGAGGGAGCGTACGGGCAACCGCACAGCCCGCGGCAGAGCAGCTACTGTGCGTCGCCTTCTCCCTCTCCCTCTCTCGCTCTCTCGTTCTCGAGTTTCCTCCTCTGGCACTCGCTGAGATGCACCAACTGACTCTACGACCTCTTGCGCTCTCGCAGACGACCCCTACCTCCCTCACGCGCACTCGTCCGACCCCGCCCTCGTCCCCCTCAGCCACGCCGCCGCCGTCGCAGGCCCCTACGCCCCGCCCACCACCTACCCGCCGACGTACGCGCACTACGGCGCGCCAGCAGGGCGCAGCACCGAGTCGCTCGGGCAGTACCGCGCGACGAGCCCGAGGTACTGAGCTCGGCGAGAAGCGTCGGCGCGCCGGCGCTCGGGCCCGCGCTCGCGGTCGGCGGCGAAAGCGAGTCGAGGACAGCACGGCGCTCACGGACATTGTTAAGAATCTTTTCAGACGGCGCCGGCGCGACGAGGAGGCCGAGAAGGGCGCTCTCTGTCCTTGTCGAGCCTCTCGTGCGAACGCAGACACTCTCTTTCCCTCTTTGCCTCTCACTTTCGCTGCGAAACGAGGAACATGTATATCTTGCAAAGGAGAGCTAGGACTCGTTGAGGAGAAGCTGTGAGGCTGCGGCCGCCGAGCTCGTGCGAGCGAGAAGTGCGTGTCGGCGGCCCGTGCGCGACCGGGCGAAGCCGTGCGCTGCGACGCCCGAGAACGCTCGAGGCTCTGCATGATTGGCTTGGAGGTGAAGCGCTCGCGAGCCCGGTTCCGTGAAGGGAAGGTGAGCGCGAAGGCGGGACGTCGGCGAGGGTCGGACGAGAAGGTCGATTCGGCGAGTGGGGCGGCCCTGCAGCATGAGAGCGTCAGCGCCGCCATTATAGAGATATACGAGACTCGTAGACGCACATTCTGAGCTGCCAAACATCGATGCTGCGCCGCCTCACTCGCCGTCGCCGCGGTCCTCGAGGAAGCCGACGAGGACGCTCATGACGCGCTCCTGCCGCTTGAGGATGGTCGGGTCGGCCGTCTTCTGGAACGTAGGGACGCCGAGCTGTGTGCGCGCGAGAGCAGGCATTAGACCGTGAAGACGCTGGCGCACTGAGCGGAAAGAGAGGGTGGGGGGACGCACAGCTTGCAGTCGCTCTTGCTGGGCGGCCTGGAGCGCAGTCCACTTGCGGACGGCGGCACGGTCCCACTCGCGCAGCTTGGACGACTTGAGGATGGGCCTGTGCGCGGAAGAGGGTCAGCTCGGGGCGTGAGGGAGAGTCCAAAGTCGAGGAGGAGAGGAGGGACGACGACGCACGAAGCAGCCGAGCGCTTGAGCTCGTTGTCGAGGCGGTTGCGCTCGTCCTTCATGCGGAGCTCCCAGGTCTCCTGCTCGTCCCAGATGGCCTGGATGCGCTCGAGGAAGTGCGGGTCGAGAGCGAGGCCGTTGAGGACAGGAACGCTCTCGGCGAACGAGACGGCCGAGAGGTCGCGCGTGCGGGTCGGTGTGGCTGCAGGTGGCTCGGCGGGCGTAGCTGGAAGGGCGGTGAGGCTCGAGAGGAGGGCGTCGAGCTGGTGTTGTGGTGGAGCGGCGGAGGGAGGAGCCGACGAGGGGGCGGCGGCGGCGGCGGAGGGAGGGGCTGAGCCGTCCTGGGCGTGTCGTAGGGTGGCCAGAAGGCTCTCGAGGTCGGTTTGGTCCATGCTGGGCGAGGGCGTGGACCTTGCGAGCGAGCCAACAGCCGAATCGTCGTCGTCGTCGTCGTCGTTGGCTCGGCGCTCTCGCTCTCTCTTCACTCACGCAGCGCTGCTCCTCTGCGGTGCGCGGAATCTGCTTGCACGAGCTCTGGCGAGCTGCCACACGTTGCTCTCGCTGTTTTCGCAGCGCGCAAAGCACGTGCAGCCTCCGCCTCTCCTTGCCCTTCGCCTCGCTCCTCTCACTTGCTCCCAGTCGTATTTTTGGCGCACCGCGCTAGCCGTCGGCAGCCAGGGACGCCCACTCGTGTCGGCCGGTCCGGCGCAGAGGTCTAGTGACCGGCTCTGCCTTGCGCCGCACGGTCGAGGGGCTCCTTCTCCTCGTCCCACGCTCTCGCACGAACGTGCTCTTCTGCTGCGCGCAGCTCTCTCCTCGAGCCGCACGGTGCACAAGCCTCGTCGACAGGCTTCGAGCCACCCTTGATCCGCGCTAGAACAGCGCTCTTTCTCCCTCGCCATCCTTTCCCTTCGTCGCCTCCTCGTCGCCTCGCCGCCATGAGCGACCCGCTCCGCCCCTACTCCTCCCTCGACTCGGACAAGCCTTCGCTCGAAGGCACCAAGCCGACGACTCAGGCCGTCGAGGTCATCGGCGACAAGGAGGTCGAGCGCCTGCGCAACGTCGAGAAGCACTCCTCCAAATGGACGATCTTCGCCGCCGGCGCCGGCTTGATCTCGGACGGCCTCCAGAACAACATCATGACTCTCACCAACGTCCTCTTCGGCCAGCTCTACGGCAAGGCCTACACGTCCGCCTACTCGACGCAGGTCAGCAACGCCCTCACGGTCGGCACGATTCTCGGCCAGGTGCGCTCCTCTTCCCCTCCTCCACAGGCTCTAGCTTTTCGTCGAGTATGCGCTGACTCTACATGTCGACGCACAGGTCTCGATCGGCTTGGTGTGCGACATCTACGGGCGCAAGGCGGGCATCCTCATCTCGACGTTCTCGATCGTCGCCGGCATCATCATCGTCACGGCCGCTCACGGCGCCAACGGCTCGTTCGCCGGCTTCATCTGGTGCATGACGGTCGGCCGAGGCCTCACGGTGCGTCTCGCTTGCCTAGGAGGAGTGTCGTCGGTGCTCGGCTGCGCTCCTCTCGACTTGAGAAGGCCCGAGCGCGCACGCTCACGTCTCGTGCGCTCCTCGCAGGGCATCGGCGTCGGCGGCGAGTACCCGTCTGGGTCTGCGAGTGCGGCTGAGGCGGCCAACGAGAAGATGCAGAAGTCGAGAGGCCCGATCTTCATCCTCGTGAGTCTCTTCCCGCCCGGCTTGCGCCGCAACTGCGCACCGCACGACTCGTCGTCCTCGTGCGCTCCTTATCTAATGCACATCTCCTTGCGCAGGTCACCAACCTCGTTCTCTCGTTCGGCACCATCTTCGCCTGCATCCTGTACCTCATCGTCTACTCGGCCGCCGGCGGCGACGACGCCGACTACTCGACCGTTTGGCGCACCGTCTTCGGCATCTCGATCATCCCACCGCTCGTCGTCCTCCTGTTCCGCCTGCGCATGGTCAACTCGAAGCTGTACCGCGACGGGGCCATCCAGCGAGGTCCGCCCCTCCTCCTCACGCTCAAGTTCTACTGGCGCTCCCTCATCGGGACGTGCGGCGCCTGGTTCCTCTACGACTTCGTCACGTTCCCCAACGGCGTCTGTGAGTCCTTCCACCTCCTCTTCGGCGTGCGAGGGCGACCGAGCGAGCGTCGCCTCCGAGCAGGACCGTGCGTCCCCTTCGAGCAGGAGCGACGCCGTCACCCGCTCGCTCAGATCATCAGCCACACCTCACGCTCTCGCACACACGCTGACTCTCGCTCAAACGCCCAGTCTCGGGCACCATCATCGCGCAGATCGTCAAGGTGTCGGGCCACGAGAAGTTCCGCAAGACCGCCGAGTACCAGCTCCTCCTCGGCACGATCGCCCTCCCCGGCTGCCTCGTCGGCGCACTACTCATCAACCGTCTCGGGCGTCGCAACCTCATGATGCTCGGCTTCACGGGCTACCTCATCATCGGCCTCTCCGTCGGGTTGGCGTACGACAAGCTCCTGCGGTCCGTGCCGGCCTTCGTCGTCCTCTACGGCCTCATGCAGTCGTTCGGAAATATGGGACCGGGCGACACGCTTGGATTGGTGTCTGCAGAGAGCTACGCCACTCCAGTACGAGGTGCGCAGCTCCTTCCCTCGTCTCGCGGGCGCTCCTCTCCCTTTCTTGAGCCCGGGCCTTCTGCTTCGCCTCCTGCCCGGTCCTGACTACCCTCGCACGTCTACAGGCACTCTCTACGGTATCTCGGCTGCTATCGGCAAGGTCGGCGCCGTCGCAGGGACGCAAAGCTTCACGCCCATCCGCAACCATCTCGGCGCTCGCTGGACCTTCGTGCGTCCTGCTCTCCCTCTCCCGCCTTCATCTATCGCTCACTGACCTCGACGTCTCTCTCGTGCAGATCGTCGCCGCCATTTGCGGCGTCCTCGGCGTCCTGGTTGCCTTCTTCTTCATCCGGAACGAGTGCGTCGCCTCCTCAACTGTCGCTCTCGCTCGACGCTGACTGACGACCGGCTTCTCCTCTCGCAGTCTCGACGGTGACCTTGGCGACGAGGACGCCAAGTTTGCGGCGTACCTCAAGGCGCACGGGTGGGACGGCGAGGTCGGCGTGCACGGCAAGGAGGCGCTCATCGACCGTGAGGAGGCGGTCCAGGTCAAGAAGTAAGGGTGCTCAGGTTCGAGGATAGAGCTCAGTACCTCGTCATTGCTAGAATGCATCTGTACCCCTCTCGCGACCCGAGAGAAAGAAGTGGCCGAGTCGGCTCGCTCTCGCCCGCTGAGTCGTCGCTCGCGCCTCGCGCACCCTCCTCCTCCCACCTCGTCCGGGGCCAGTTCAGCTGCACACCGCCTTCGCCATGAGTGAATTCGCCCGTGAGTCTCGTGTCCACTTCCCTACGGCCCCCGAGCCGCCTGAGGTAGAAGGAGGAGCTAGCCGGACTGATGAGGATGCGAGGCGCATCCGGGCGACGAGCACGACCGTGGGCGGCGTGCAGGGCAGCGAGAGGCACTCCCACACTCTCCACTAGCACCCTCACAGCCGACTCCGCTCTCCAAACACCGCCAAACACCACGAGTCGCCGCTGACCCCACTCGCCTCCCCAGTACGCGTGCAGGAGCCCGCCAAGGAGCCGCGCAGGCGCAGGGGCGGCTACATCGAGATCGACGACCGCGTCGCCGGCAAGAAGGCGCTCAGGGAGGCCAACGAGGACCTCAGCTCAACCCTCTTCCTCGGCCTCCCCTTCGACCTCCTCTTTGAGGTGCGTGTTCTCTCTCTCTCTCGGCTCTCGCTCGTTCGCGCCCTCGTGCTGAATCTTCGCCCCTTCTCGCTGCGCAGATCTCGCGCGAGCTCGACCTCGACGACCTCCTCCAGCTCTCGCGCACGTCGCGCGCCTTCCGCCGCCTCTTCCTCCGCAAGAGCAGCCGCCAGATCTGGGCCGCCATGCGCCAGCGCGACGGGTACCTCAAGCCCGACAGCATGAAGGAGGACGCGTTCGCCATCGTCCTCGTTGGCGACAAGTGCCAGGTGCGTCGCGCTCGTGTTCTCGATCCGCTCGTCGAGTCGACCTCTGGAGCTGACGCCTCGACCTCGTGCGCGCAGGTCGCCGGCTGTGTCTCGACCAAGAAGGTCTCGACGCTCTGGGCCTTCCGCGCCCGCCTCTGCAAGAGCTGCATCGACACCCTGTGCGTCATCTTCGCCGACACCCTCCTTCCTCCTTGCGGCGCTGACCCAGCTCTTCCTCCTGCTCCGCAGCCTTGTCTCGCGCGCCGGCGCCAAGAAGATCGAGGGCTTGCACAAGAAGACGCTGAGCTGCACGCCGTACGCCCTCTTCGCGGGTACGTCCCCCGCCGCTCGTCTCGCCGTGCCACTCCTCGCTGACGCTGTTCGCTCGCTCTGCAGGCAAATCGAGTGCGTCTTCCTCTCGCCGGTCGTCAGATGTCCTCTTTCCCGGACGTGAGCTGATGCCCTGCCTCTCCACAGACTTCTTCGTCAAGTCGACCCTCAAGACGACGAGCCTCAAGCTGTTCGAGCTCGAGACCGACGTCGCCAACTCGCGCGCCTCTTCGTCGACCAAGGCGGGCCGCAACGCCAAGGCCAAGCAGGGCAGCTCGAAAGCGCTCGACGACTACGTCGAGAAGGCGCAGCAGCACGTCGAGGAGGTCAAGCAGGTGCGTCGCCGTCCTCACGCTCGTCCTCACGCCTTGCTCGAGTACAGCCTCTCACGCCCCGCATCCTCGCTCGCAGGACGTGCACACGATCGAGCAGGGGCTCAAGAACGCCGAGAACCTGCGCCTCGAGCGCCAAGAGCTCGCCGCCGAGCAAGCCCGCCTCAACAAGATTTCCGCCGCCGAGTCGTGCGTCCCTCTCGCTTCTGCCTTGCGCTCTTTGCACGTGCTGACGTCTGCTCGTTGCAGGTTCGACGAGGAGCTCAAGCGCGACCATGGCTGGACCGACGAGATGCTCGAGTACGTCTCGGGCAAAAGCAGCGGCGGCGACTTCGTGCGCGGCTTCAAGGGCTTCCGGATGTCGCAGAAGCGCCCCCCGGTGGCGCCGTCAGTTGGTCCCAAAGGTGCGTCCAGTCCCTCGCTCGAGCACGTCCATCGAGTCGACCTGACTCTCTTGCTCGATGTCTTGCAGCATGGCTCGCGTTCCGCCTCATGGTCGAGGAGGAGATCGAGGAGCACAAGTACGAGGACCGCATCGGGCCCCAGAGGGACCTTCGCCTCGAGCGCCTGCGCCTCTACTATGTCGACCTCAAGCAGGACCTCGACGACGAGCTCGGCGGCGTCACGCCCGCCTTCCACGAGCTCAAGGACCTCGAGGAGATCAAGGAGCTCTACTTCGGCGAGGAAGCTCAGCTCGACGACTCGACCTGGCCGACGCAGAAGCTCATCGTCATCAACACGGTGCGCGAGCTCGCCGAGTCGATGCGCATCCACGCCATCAGGGTCATTCTCGCCGCCAACTCGGGCTCGACGACGACGCCCAAGGTGCTCTCGAACGCCGCGCACAAGAAGAAGTACTCGTCCGACAAGTACGGCAACGACTTCTTCGCCCAGATCACGTCCCTCTTCCACTGCTACTCCAAGGGCGAGCACAAGCGCGTCGTCGTCTCCTGGCCCGACGTGGTCAAGTACAAGGGCGAGTGGACGTCGATCGCTTCGTTCCTCGAGTCGAGCAATACGTACAAGTCGGCCTGGGCCCTGCGCTCCGTCCTCGTCGCCGCCGGCCTCGACGAGGAGACGGCCACGCCGAGCGCGCTCGACTCCCTCGGCGAGGCGTTCTCCTGGACCGAGAAGCCCGACGTCACCTGCGTCAACACGAGCTGGCTCAGCATGGTGCGCTCTCGTCCTGTCTCTCTCTCTCGCCTCGTGTACGACGACGATAACTGCTGACACGCAGGATCCACGCTTGCAGATCGAATACCTCGAGCGTTACGGCCTGTCCAAGGTCGACGTCGAGGCCGGTCGCACCGCCAAGGTCGACTTTGCGCCGCTCGGCGACAACTCGACGATGCAGGTCGAGACGTCTGACGGCTCGGAAGACGTCTGAGTCGAGCGTCGGCTCGCCGTCGTCGTCCCTTCCTTCTCTCCTTCCCCGCCGCTTTGACCCCCTCCGTAGCTTCCCTTCCTCATCGCCCTTCTCGCTTGAGCAGTCTCTCTGTGCCGTTCCTGCCCATCGCTTTGCAACGAGCGCTTGTTGATGATCGTCTCGGACAGCGAGGTCGAGAGCTGAGAAAGAGCAAACCTCGAGCTGGCTCTCGCACCGTCACGAGCGAGAAAGTCGAGAAATTGTCCTTGTTGCACGTCTAGTCGTGCTCATACTTCATCGTTGCCGTCCTGCTGCGCTCCCTGCAACTCGTCGAGCTCTACACCGGCAGGCCCTCGTGGCTCAAGACCTGCGCGCGCGTCTTGTCGCCGGCGACGACGGCGGCGTCCCAGAATGCGATCTCGAGCTCGGTCGCCTTGACGAAGATGCGCGCGAGCTCGTCGAGGCGCTGGGCCGAGACGGGCGACTTGGCGAGCGTCTGCTCGAGGAGGTCTGTGCGCGCGGTGGGGAGGGGGAGGGCGGCGAGGAGAGCGTCAGCTTGCGCCGACCGACGAGGGCGTGACAGGGGGAGCAGGACGCACCGATGCCCGTCTTGACGCAACCTTGATACCACGCGCCGCCGTACTCCATAAGCCATCCGTAGTAAGGGTTCGAGTCCGGGTTCGAGTCGACGGCGACGCCGGGCGACGACGAGACGAGGCGCGCGCCGACGTGGCCGTAGCCGATCAGGCATGGTGCAGTCTGCAGACAGCGAGAGGAAGGAGAGCGTCAGCTCGAGGAACCGAGGAGCGAGAGGGCGACGAAGGAGGAGAGCGAGCAGGACGCACCACGACTCGAGCGTCGAGCAGGTCGCCTTTGGACGAGACGTCGAGGACGTAGCGCGTGTAGGCGATGTTGGTGACGCTCTCTGGGATGGCCGAGAGCTGCTCTCGGCTGATGCCGTACGTCTCGCAGTACTGCGCGGCGAGCGAGAGAGCAAGTCAGAGGCCTGAGCGCTAGGTCGGGCTCGACGATCCGCAGAGCGTGAACAGGGACGCACCTTGACGTGCATCTCGGTCTCCTTGAGGACGTCGTTGACGATGTGAGTCGAGCCCTGCATGAGCGCCATGTCCTCGGTCTTGAAGGCGGCGAGCGCATTGGCGCGAGCGTATTGCTGCGTGCGAGCGTGCAAGAGGCGGGTCAGCTCTGCATCGGTAAGCGTCACACGGCTTTGTAGGATACGCTGGAGAAACTCGGGCGCACCTTAAGGAAGTGAAAGTCCTGCTGGAGGAAGTGGAGGAACGCTTCCAGCTTTGCCGAACCGGCGGCGAGGCTGTTGGGGAACTCGTGGTTGACGTAGCGGCTCCAGGCGTCGCCGGCGAAGCGAATGAGGTAGTCGGTGAAAGGTGTCGGCGAGTGGTGGTTGGGCAAGGGGAGGGAGCGCGGCATGAGCGAGTGGAAGTGGTTGACGGGGCCGGCTCCTCGGCCGACCGGGTACGAGGCGGCGATGGCGGCGGCGACATAGTCTCCTGCGTCGGAGACAGCTTCTCGTACTGCGCGCGCGAACGAGGCGTCAGCTTGCGGAAGCAGAGCGCAAGGGAAAGGGTGAAGGAGGGGGAGAGAGAGACCGAGACGCACCCGTCTTGCCCTGCGCCAATCCTGCTGCGACGGCCGCCGCCAGCGTACAGCCCGTCCCGTGCGTGTTCTTGACGTCGAGGTACCGCCGCTCGTCGGTCGACGTCTCGCCCGACTCGCCGTCGTACAAGAGGTCGACGACGACCTTGCTGCCGTCGTCGCCCTTGGCGAGCGGCATGTGCCCGCCCTTGAGGTAGACCCATCGCACGCCCTTGCTCGCGAGCTCGACTGCGCACCTGCGCATGTCGTCGACGGTCGTGATCGAGCCCTTGGGCCAGCCGACGAGGAACTCGGCCTCGGGGATGTTGGGCGTGACGACGGTCGCCCAGGGCATGAGGTCGGCGCGCAGCGAGTCGACGGCGTCGAGGGGCAGGAGCGAGTGGCCCGACGTGCTGACGCAGACCGGGTCGAGGACGAGCTTGGCGGCGTCGCGACCGCCCTCCTTGGCCTTGCCGAAGCGCTTCTCGAGCGAGCGGACGACGGCGCGGATCGTGTCCTCGCCGAAGAGCATGCCCGTCTTGATGGCGTCTGCGCCGATGTCGTCGAGGACCGAGTCGATCTGAGCGGCGACCATGGCGGGCGAGATGCCCTCGACGCTCTGGACGCCGAGCGTGTTCTGCGCCGTGATGGCCGTGATGACGCTCGTGCCGTAGCAGTGGTGGGCGGCGATCGTCTTGAGGTCGGCCTGGATGCCTGCGCCTGCGCCGCTGTCTGTTGTCGAGGCGAGAGGGGAGAGGCGAGCCGGCGAGGAGGGGGAGTCAAGTGAGGCGAGTCAGCGACGGCTCGCCGGGGCCGCAGACCTGAGGAAGGGACGCACCTGAGCCGGCGATGGTGAGGACTGTCCTGAGCGACATGGCTGGAGCGAGAGCTGGTGAGCGAGACGAGCGGCGAGAGGACGACTCTCTCCGCGCCAACTTGGCGGGGGAGCGATGAGGCCGCGACGGCCGCCGAGACACGGCACCGCCGAAGAGCCGTCGCTCGCTAAAAGTCGCTCCTCGCTGGGCAAAAGCCGACCCTGCCAAGTAGCTCGTAGCGTAGCATCGCGTGCACGTCGCAGAGACTGGCTCAGTGAGGGTCGAGCTGGCAAGTCCGCGAGGGCTTCGCGCGGCCCGTGGCTGCTTGCGCTCGCTTGTCAAATGCATGCTCTGCGGAAGCCAGGCTCGGATGCAGCTCGACGAGGAGGGAGAGCCGGGTCCGCGGAGATCAAGGGTCGGCGGAGCGTCGAGCTCGAGACGGGCGGCGGCTTCATCTCTCGCTCTCGCTCTCACCGCCGCATCGAGCTCCTGGCTCTGCCGAGCCTGCCCACCGCACTTCGACACCTACTCGCTCGCCACCGAGCAGAACCGGCGACCCGCCCAGCCCCTCGACACCTCGACCGCTTCGACACTCCGCCGCTCCACCACCATGCCGCGCCCTCGCCAGCGCAAGAGCACCGTCAGCCGCAAGGAGGAGAAGCGCGTGCGTCCACTCTCGCTACAGCTCACACGGCCGCTCGCACACCCAGCTCATGCACGTCTCTCGTCCCCTCTGCAGATCAAGCGCGAGCAGGAGGAGCAGGAGGCGGCCGCCCAGCTCGAGCGCGAGAGGAGGCTCCGCGAGCGCAAGTCGCAGATGGAGTGGACCTCGCTCCCCTCGGCGTCGGGCTCGCGCGGCGCCAACGGCATGCCCGACCCGAACGCGCTCCCCGAACCCGACCCCGACACCAAGGCCTACTTCGCGCGCGTCTCGGAGCAGATCGAGGAGATGACCCAGATGGGTCACGGGCAGCGCGAGACGCAGCTCGTCGTCAACGAGGACGGCGACGAGGTCGAGGAGGAGGTCGAGGACGAGCGCCCGCTCCTCCTCCGCTCGGCGCTCGAGTCGCTCTCGGGCCACGAGATCGCCCTCGCCGGCGACCACGAGACGAGCGTCGTCCTCGAGCGCCTCCTGTACGCCATGGACGACTTCGCCAAGCGCGTCCTCCTCGACCGCTTCACCGGCGAGTTTGAGCGCCTCGTCAAGCACCGCCACGCGAGCCACGTCCTCCAGACCTTGTTCGAGCTTGCCGGCGAGACCGTCGACCGCGAGGTGCGTCTCCTCCCTCTCTCTCTCATCTTGCTCTCGTCCATGTCGAGCAGGGCTGACGCTCAGACCTCGCAGACCCGCGGCAACATTGCGCCCGCACCCGCCTCGGCGGGCGACGACGCCGCCGAGCTCCCGACCATGACGGCCCTCCTCACCTCGCTCCTCGCCGAGCTCCTCCCCTCAATCACGGCCCTCATCTACGACCCCTTCGCGTCGCACTGCATCCGCATCCTCCTCCTCGTCTTCTCGGGCGTCGCCACCTCGTCGGCCGACCCCAAGTCGCGCAGCAAGAAGTCGGCCCAGTTCCGCAAGGGCCAGGGCGCGTCGCTCGGCAAGAACTGGCTGTCCGACGACGTCTCGTTCACCAAGGACAAGGACACCAAGGGCAAGGGCAAGGCGTCGGCGGCCGAGCAGCGCTTCGCGACCCCGGCCGAGTTCGCCGCGGCGCTCAAGGAGCTGTACGCCGCCCTCGACGAGCTCGACGGCGCGGCCGTCGATCACGCCGGCGTCAACCTCCCGACGGCGACGATCGCCGGCGAGGGTGTGCGCCGCGCCGCGCTGCACGACGTCGCCGGCCCGGTCGTGCGCATCCTCGTCGAGCTCGAGGCGCTGCAGCCCGGCGGATGGGCGCCCGGCGGGTACGCCGACCGCATCCTCGTCGGGCTCGTCGGCGAGGTCGCGCAGGGCGCCGCACCCGAGGGCGACGGCGCGTCGGCGAACCAGGACCTGCGCGAGGAGTACCTCGCCGGCCTGCTGCGGCACCCGGCGAGCTCGCCGACGTTCGAGATGCTCCTCCAGCTCGCGCCCAAGCCCGTGTTCGACGCCCTGTGGCAGGGCTTCTTCGTCACCAAGGTGCACCGCCTCGCCGCCAACGCCGTCGCCAACTTTGTCGTCGCCGTCGGCATCTCGCGCCTCGACGAGCGGCAGCTCGCCGCGCTCATCGTCGAGCTGAGGGGCATCGCGCAGGAGAGGAGGGGCGAGTGGATCGACAACTACCGCACGGGCGTGCTCAGGGCGCTGCTCGAGAGCGCGACGAGGCTCGGCGCTTGCGAGGCCGAGGTGTCTGAGGTGCGTCCCTCGTCCTCGCCTCTTTCTTCCCCTCCCTGTCTCTGTAACTCTGCTGACTCGCTCTCTCTCTCTCTCTTTTGCGCGCGCACAGCTGCTCCTCGACACGTTCGGCTTATCGACCGCCGAGGACCGCAAACTCGCCGTCCCCTGCTTGCTCACCCTCAACCGCCTCATCGTGCGTCCCTTCTCTCTTTTTCCTGGCACGCTCGACAGACGCAGATGCTGACATTCTTGCACGCACGCTCACAGCACTGGCAAAAGCTCAAGCCCGACGCGACGCCCGAGCCGACAACGCAGGGCTCGGTCCTCATCCAGACGTGGCTGCAGCTGCACGCACCGCATCAGCAGGTCATCTTCGACAGGTGCGTCTGCTCTACTCTTCAAGCACCGCGCGAGCCCGATACTGATGAGCTCCCGCTCCTCGCAGCCTCGCCTCGCTCTCGTTCGACGACTTCCTCGCCATCACTCGTTCGGCCACCTCTTCCCGCATCTTGGACGTCCTCCTCACCTCGCCGACGACACCTCCTCGCGCGCTGCGCTCGTTCATCATGTCGCTCCTCGGCCACTTCCACACGATTGCCGACGACCGCATCGGCTCGCGCGTCGCCGAGCGCTGCTTCGCCTCGGCCGACGTCTACCTCAAGGACAAGATGGCGGCGAGCCTGTTCGACAAGCAGTCGGACCTGCAGCGCTCGGCGTACGCCCACTTCTTCGCGCGCAAGCTCGAGCTTCCGCTGTGGGGCCGTCGCCGCGACGACTGGAAGGCCAAGATGGCGCGCGCGACCCAGGAGGAGAAGGACCGTCAGCGCGCCGAGGCCGAGGCGGCGCAGCCCAAGCCTGCTGCTTCGGTCGCAGCGGCGGCGGCGGACGAGGGCGGCAAGCGGAAGAAGAAGCGCGCGCGCAAGGCGGACGAGGTCGACGAGATTTTTGCGGCGGCGGCGGCGGCGGTCAAGGGCTCGGCGGGTCCGGGCGGCGCAGCGAGCAAGGAGCGTGAGCGGGACGAGGACGAGGAGCGGGCGGCGAAGAAGGCGCGCAAGGCCGAGAAGCGGGCGCGCGAGACGCAGGGTATGGAGGACGTTCTCGCCGCCATCAAGGCGACCGTCTGAGCTCGCCTCGTGTAACACGATGCAGGTACTCCTTCTTCTGCGCTTTCTCTGAGAGCGTCGTGAGAGTGCGGCAGCCGCGAGAGGCTCAACTCGCGACCTTGCCGAGCGCGCTCAGGCCGCCTCCAGCCTCGCTCGCTTCTTCCGAGACAGCGTCGCTCGCTCTCGTCTTCGGCTTGGCGCACGCTGCAGTCGGCTTTGCACTTGCACACCTCGGCGGCTCACTGCAGCAGCTTGAGCTCGCAGCTGAGTTCGGCGAGGTCGTGCGGTGCGAGGACCTGCTCGACTCGGAGCGGCCCATTCTCTCGCTCGCGCTCGCGCAGCTTGATCCCATATGAACGCTCTGCTATTGCACACGTAGGAAAACTCGAACTAGCGGTACAAGCTCCTACAGCTCCTCCTCCAATCTCTACGCCGTCTAGCTCGCGCCGAGCTCACTGACGGCGAGGGTCCTGCGCGCGAGCATCGAGCATCAGCGCCTCATCGTCGATGACGAGCTCGAGATGGATACGAGAGAAGGAGTACGACGCACTTGTTGATCTCCTGGTGCGCGACCTTGCTCCAGTCGGGCGGCGAGACCTTCGCGACCTTGCTCGCCGGGAAGCCGCCGTCTTTGGCCGGGACGAGGATGCGCGCAAAGTACTCGTCGAGGAGGTCCGTGTCCTCGAGGCCGATGACGAGACCGGTGTCTGTGAGCGAGCGAGGACGGCGAGGATCAGCCCGAGGAGAGAGAGCGAGAGGGAGCGAGGAGAGGGGACGCACATTGGTCGGGTCGGACGACGACGATGGCGCCCTCCTCCTTCGAGATGCCGTACGTCTCGTACGCCTTGCCGTCGCCGCAATGATCTGTGAGAGAGGGGCATACTCAGCTCCTGCTTGGGCGACGAAGGAAAGGCGAGAGAGAGAGAGGGACGCACAGGACGGCTCGTCGGCAAAGATGCGCTTGTAGTTGTGCGGGTGGAAGATCGAAGGTTGAGGGAAGTCGTACAGCTCGACGGCCGTTCGAGGTGCGCAGTCTGTCGAGGAGGAGGAAGAGGGTCAACGAGAAGGTCGGCGTGAAGAAGGGGTCCGTGCGGAAGGGACGCACGGATCGTGATCGGGTCGACGACGGACCAGCGCGGCAGGTGGGCGGGCGTGTACTTGCTGACGACGCTGTCGGGGCCGTCGAGGTAGTCGGCGAGCTTGGCGAGGCGGTCCATGGCCGCAGACTTGGTGACGTCGCCGGGGAAGATGAGGAGGTGGAAGGCGCCGGTGAAGGGGATGCGGGTCGTGAGCTGGTCGGCCGTCGCCGACGCCTGATTGACGACCTGGGCGCTGTAGAAGCGCTCGCCGACGGGCAGCTTGGCGGCGAGGTGCTGCTTCGACTGGATGCCGCCCTTGGACCCGTCCTTGCCGACGACCGTCGAGTCGGCGTAGTTGATCGACATGCCGGCGCCGAAGCGGTTGCCGGCGACGAAGACGTCCTTGAACTCCTTGAGGTCGACGCCGTCGTCGAGGTCGTCGGCGGCCGACGGCTTGCCCGAGAAGAGCTTCGAGAACTTCTTGTCAAAGTCGATGAGCTGCTGGGCGACGACCTGCCGCTCGTCCGAGTACGTCTGCAGGAGGTCGTGCTTGGCGATACCAGTTGCGACGGCGCCGACTGCGGACGGAAAAAGAGAGGGAGGAGAGGTCAGCTCGCGCAGGCGAGAGCGGCTCGAGCGGGGCGGGCGAGACTCACGCTTCCAGCACAGATTCCAGGTGTCCTGCATCGACGTGTTCATGCCCTGCCCGGCTTTGGCTGCGAGCGACGTAGAGCCGTGAGCGAGGAGCTCGCCGAGAGGCAGAGGAAGAAGAGAGAGCGGGACGCACGAGAGTGGGTGTGGCAGGCGTCGCCGGCGAGGAAGACGCGGTTGTGGACGCCGAACGAGTTGGTGAGGCGCTGGTTGATGTGGTAGCCCGTGTACCACTCGATGTGCTCGGTCTCGAGCGTGTACGGGTGCAGGACCTTGCGCGCCGTCTCGAGGATGAAGTCGGGCGTGAACTGCGACTTGTCGGCGCGCTCGCCGGGGCGGACCTGGATCGGGAGCTGGATGTAGAGGCGTACGAGATCTCGCTCCTGCGACGAAGATGAGAGGGACGGAGTCAGCAGAGGTGGCAAAGGCGGCGACGTCGAAAGGGTCCGAGCGACGCACCTGCGGGATGACCATGATCGAGCCGGCGTTGGCCGAGTGGACGGCGCAGCGCATGCGGATGTCGGGCTGCGAGACGACGTGCGAAAACATCAGCTCGGTGGAGGGGATAGGCGTCGAGGGAGGGAGGAGCAAGGCGCACAAAGTTGGTCAGGGGGATCATGTCGAGCACGCCCCAGACGAACGTCGTCTGGTCGCCGATCATCTTGATGCCGAGCTGCCGCCGAGTCCACGAATGCGCGCCGTCGCAACCGACGAGGTACTTGGCCTTGACGACCTCGACTCGCTCGTCGTGCGCGCCGTTCTGCTGGTACAGCGCCTCCTCCTCCTCGGCCGACAGGAGCGAGCTGCGGAACAGGCCGCTGCGCGTGCCGGTTGCGTCGCCGGCGTAGCCGTTCGGGTTCGACTCGTCGTCCGAGAGGTGACGGACCGTGAGCGTGATCGGGTAGGCGTCGAGGTCGGACACGAGCGACTCGTCGATGTCGAGCGACTCGGGGAGCATCGAGCGCTCGGGGACGATGGCGCCCTTCGAGTGTTTCTGCGAGATGTGCTCGAGTCAGCGCGGCGCGTGAGCGGGTCGAGGAAGGGGAAGTGAGCGCACTGCGGCGTCCTCGAGCAGGTGAGCCTCGACACGACCTGCGAGGAGGAGGGGCGTCAGCAGGGGCGGCGACGACGGTGAGGGTCAAAGAGGAACGTACCTTGGTGAAGGATCGTCTGCTGAAAGCGAGAGAGACCGGGGATGGTGTCGGGGCTGTAGAGAAGAGCGTCAGCAACGGCTACTCTCGGTCGAGAAGGGAGAGCGGGACGCACATCTTGCCGGTGCGGATCAGTCGCCCAGTCTCAGGATCAGGGTTCCAGAAGTTGATCTCGCTCTGTTTCAGAAGAGCCCAAGTCAGCACTGGCGGACGAGGGAGAGGAGGAGGACGTCGGACGCACCATGCGCGAACCCTCCTTGTCGATGCTCTCGACGAAGCCCAGGCTCTCGAAGATCTCGAGCGTGCGCGAATTGATGCCGTCTGCTTGTCCTGCGGGGCGAAGTACACGAGGGGCGTGACAGGAGCGGCCGAGGGAGGGAGAGGGGAGGAGGGTCGAGGAGGTCCAGGGTCAGCTGCCGTCGGCTGCGGGAACAGCAGAACGAGTTGGAGCGTCACGCACCGTTGTCGAGCTTTGCGCTGCGCTTGTCGAACACGCGCACGGATAAGCCACGGTCGGTGTAGCGCGAGAGGACGTCTGCTGCCTGTCGTCGGCGAGGGCGAGGGGTGCGAGGTCAGCTCGAGCTCTGCCGGTCTGCGCAAGGGGGAGAGAGAATTGAGCGCACCATGCATCCTGCTGGCCCTGCACCAATGATGGCCACGTCGACGTGCGACACTCGAGGCGAGCCCGACTGGCGGTGTGGGGAGGAGGAGGGGGCCGACGGCATCGTCGCGGTGGCGTGTCGCTGTCGAGGGCTGGTGGCCGTGGGTCGGCGTAGTGGAGAGAGGTAGCTAGCGGTGCAGCTTCGAGCAGCGGTGCGAGAGCGGGAGCAAGAGCGAGCTGTCGGCCGCTCGCGACTTGGTCGAGACGAGCGGAGCGCAACTTCCGCCGCCGTCCTCTCGCTCAGGAAAACACCGCACGCTCCGGATCCTGCAGCCCCAGACTGATCGTGCCAGCTCCCCGCTCCCCCGCCTCGACGCGCGTAACGTCTCAGCGTGCGGCGGCGCGCTCTCATCGCGCACCACAGCCTGAGGGAAGATGTCGAGCCGACCTGCAGCGTGCAGCAGTCTCTCCCTGTACTTTACACGCTAGCTTCACGCTACTTTCTTCAGCTGGAAAGGGGCTCTCGAGCGCAAGCGGAGAAGGCGAAGCAGAGCGAGAAGGAGCTCGCGCGCGCGCTCTGACCCTCTCTCGACGCTCGGCGCTCGGCTTGGCGAGAGCAGCGTCGAGGTGCTCGAGAGGCATTGCGCCGAGCTGCAGAAGTGCAGACAAGGCCAATCGAGGATGAAGCAGCTGCGAGCGGCCAAGACGAGCTCACGCTGAGGCTCAGCGTGAGGATGCGCCGAGAGCGAAGGGGCGAACCGAGCGGGACCTGCGTTCCAGCTAATCCAGCTGACCAGAGCTACCAGCTGAGCATGCGCTCGGCACGCTGGAGCTAGGTCGAGCCGGTGCGAGGAGGACGGTCCGAGTCGGGTCGGCGGCGAGGAGGGTCGCGCTGCGCGGCACCCCCAGCGAGCAGCGGCGGGGCCATGCAGGCACTCATGTAGTGATCGGGAAGGCACCGAGCGGCTCAGCGCGCCCTCCCGAGGGCGCTGGCGACCTGAGGAGGAGCGAGAACCCGTACGGCGATGAGGACAAGGGCGCGACCCCGGGCGCAGGAGCGGCGCAGTGCGGCGGTTGCGGAGGTGCTCCAGAGCTGTAGGTGGGCTGACGAGCATCGCACAGCGTGGTACGAGCGGTGTTCGTCGAGAGAGGGCAGCGACGACTCCACGCGGTTCGCCTCGACTCAGCCTCGATGCTCTCGCGGGTTTCCCTCTCGACCCGCGCAGCCGTTACCGCCATGGCCAAGACGCACGCACCGTTCGGCAGCTGGCCGTCACCCATCACGACCGACCTCGTCCTCTCGTCAGCCGTCTCGCTCGGAGACCTCGCCGTCGCCCCCACTTGCCGCGCTCTCGCCTGGACCGAGGGCAGGCCAGAGGAGAAGGGCCGCAACGCGCTCGTCTTCCAGCACCTCGGCGGTGAGCAGGAGCAGGTCCTCCCCGACTCCAAGTGGAACGCGCGCACCAGGTCCGTCCTCTCCTCCCCGCTCCCTCACCTGCCCGCGCGACAACGAGCGACTCGAGCTGACCCGCTTGCGCCCTCCCTGCAGGGTCCACGAGTACGGCGGGGCGCCATGGGCGTTCGAGAGCGACCGTTCGATCCTCTTCTCGTCGTTCGAGGGCCCGGCGTACCGGGTCGAGCGAGGAGAGGACGGCACCTGGACCGAGCCCAAGCAGTTCACGCCTGGTGCGTGCGTTTCCTAGTCTCTCCAGCTCGAGGGGAACGTGCTGACCCAGGTTCTCCTCGCCCGCAGAAAGCGACGTCCTCCGCTTCGCCGATTTCTCGCCGCACCCGACTCAGCCCGGCGTCACGCTCGCCGTCATCGAGGACCACACGCACGACACGCCGTCGACGGTCGTCAACACGCTCGGCGTCATCTCGAACTCGTCGGGCGGCGCCGAGCTCGACACGGTCGCCTCGGGCGCCGACTTTTACGCCTCGGCTCGCTGGTCGCCGTCGGGCAAGTACCTGTGCTGGATCCAGTGGGACCACCCGGACATGTGCGTCTCTCTTTCTCTAGGCCTTTCGACGAGGGTCGTGTGCACGTTGCTGACGAGGAGCCACCTGCAGGCCTTGGGAGGGGAGCGAGCTCTGGGTCGCTCCTGTCGCGCTCGGTTCGTCCGGCGCCGTCAACACGGCTCAGCTCGTCAAGCCCGGCTCGGCCATCAAGGTCGCAGGCGGCGCCAAAAACGTCGAGAGCGTCAGCCAACCGCGCTGGGCCCTCGCGACCGACGACGGCGCATCCGAGAAGCTCGTCTTCTTGAGCGACCGCACCGGCTTCTACGAGCTCTACTCGTTCGAGCCCGAGGGCGACAAGGACGTCAAGCTCGTCCTCAAGGAGCCTTCAGGCGCAGATGTTGGCAGTGCGTCCTCTCTTTCGCCCTCCTCGCTCGAGACGACCCAGCTGACGCTCGGACCTCGCACGCAGGTCCCGACTGGATGCTCGGCCAGGCGACGCACGGCCCGCTTTCGACTTCGACCTGGATCTCCGCCGCGAGCGGCGGCGCCCTCCGTGTCACCTCGCTCGCCGACGGCACCTCGTACACCGTCTCGACGCCCTACGTCTCGATCTCGACCGCGCGCGTCGTCTCGCCGACCCAGGTCGTCGTCCTCGGCTCGCCCGCGACCAAGCCGTCGCTCCTCTCCCTCCTCACGCTCCCGTCGTCTGCATCGTCGAGCACGGACGGCGTCCAGGAGGAGGTCCTCAAGCTCTCGTCGTCGGCATCGGTCGACCCGGCCTTCGTCTCCGAGGGCACCAAGATCTCGTACCCGACGCCCGACGGCGCGACGGCGTACGCCATCTTCTACCCGCCGTCGTCGGGCTCGCACGCCGGACCCGAGGGCACGGCACCGCCGCTCGTCACGCACTGCCACGGCGGGCCGACCTCGGCGGCTCGGCGAGGGCTCGACTGGACGATCGCCTTCTTCACCTCGAGGGGCTTTGCTTACGTCGACGTCGACTACGGTGGGAGCAGCGGTGCGTCTCGCTCTCTTTCTCGTGCCCGCTCGCGCATCGAGAGGCCCGCACTGACCCTCCTCCTCTTCCTCGCGCAGGGTACGGCAAGGAGTTCCGCGAGCGCCTCGCCGGGCAGTGGGGCGTCGTCGACGTCAACGACACGATCGCTTGCGTTGAGCACCTCGTCAAGGAGGGCAAGGTCGACAAGGAGAAGGTCGCGATCACGGGCGGCTCGGCAGGTGCGTCTCGCTCTCCTTCTCTCTTCGCCCGCTCGCTCCTTGTTGGCCTCTCGCTGACTCTCGCTCGACTGCACGCAGGCGGCTTCACCGTACTCGCAGCCTTGACCGACAGCAAGGTCTTCACGGCTGGCTGCTCGAGCTACGGCATCTCGGACCTCGCGCTCCTCGCCGACGACACGCACAAAGTCCGTCCCGCTCCCTCTCTTCGACTCCCTCCGAGCTGACAATCTCTCTCTGTGCGCGCAGTTCGAGTCGAACTACTTGTTCAAGCTCCTCGGCGGCACGCCCAAGGAGGTCCCGCAGAACTACCACGGTACGTCCCTCTCCTCCTCATTCCCGCTCTCCCTCGCTCGCAGAAACTCTCGCTGACCCAGTTTCGCCTCTCGTGCGCAGACCGCTCGCCGCTCAACAAGGCCTCGCAGATCACGGCGCCGCTCCTCCTCCTCCAGGGCTCCGAGGACCGCGTCGTGCCGCCCGCTCAGGCCCAGGTCATGCTCGACCGCATCCACGCCAACGGCGGCGTCGCCGACATGATCCTCTTTGACGGCGAGGGACACGGGTTCCGCCAGAAGGAGAACCGCAAGCGTGCGATGGAGAAGGAGCTCGAGTGGTACAGGAAGACGTGGCAGATCCAGGAGGAGAAGGCGTAGAGCGAGTCGGGCGAGACGAGCTAGAGCAACCAAAGCAGGGACTTTCCTCTCGCTGCGACTCGATCGAGAGTGTACTCGTTGCACGCTGCGTCCTGCTCAGCTTCTACGAGAGTGTCTGTGCGACCGAGCGCCGTGGGGAGAAGCTCAAGTCGAGGAGACGGGCGCGAGCGTCTTTGGGTCGAGGAGCGTGAGGTTGCGCTCGGGGTAACTGCGGGGTGAATGTACAGCGTCAGCATGCTCGTCGAGCTTTGAGGAGTGAGCGGAAAGTGGAGGAGAGGACGCACCGTGCAGCGATGCGGGAGACGACGTCGGCCTCGAAGACCTGGTCGCGCGTGCCGAGCTGGTTGCCGAGGGTCCACCTGCGTGCAGGCGACAGTGAGAGCGTCAGTGACGCTCATACGACTCTTCACAAAGCGTTCGAGAGGAGGAACAGGCTCGACGCACCAGCCGCTGCGCAAGTTGTGCGTCCGCCCAAAGAGCTCGACCTTCCTCCCCTTTGCCCGGCCGCCGACGATGCGCTCGATCATGTCGTACAGCTCGTCAGGCTTGCGCGACGTCTGGCGCACCTCGGCGAGGAGGACCTGCGTGTCGAGGCCCTTGTTGAACCAGGGCGGGAGCCGAGGAGGGGCGGCCGGGTCGGAGGCGGACTTGCGGACGGCGACGAGGCAGTGCTGCAAGTCGAACGCAAGCGCATGTCAGCGAGGGAGCGCGCAGAAGATGAGAGCGCGAGAGGGACGCACCTCCTTGGAGTGGTTGAGCCAGTGACCGGTGCGACCTGCGCGGCTCGAGGACGTCAGTCAGAAGGTGCCTAAGGAAGGCGAACAGCGCGCACGCACCGGTTCGTATCAAGCCCTGCAGTTGATTCGTCTTGATCCACACGAGCTCGTCGATGCGCTCGTACCTGCGCAAGAGGGCGGCGAAGGCGCAGAGTCAGCCTCGAGCTCGCAGAGCGACCGGGCGAGAGCGAGAGTGAGACGAGGACGCACCCCCAGGCCTTGAGGCACTCTCTCCCGAGCTCCATCGCGCGCCCAGTCACCCAGAGGAAGAGGAGCCCGCCCTCGTCCTGCATCTCGCCGACGGGCATGCGCATCATCTCGTCGTCCGTGAGGGTGCCGTAAGGCAGCTGCAGGAGGTCCGACACCGTCAGCGGCATGTCTCACGGGACGAAGTCGGAGGCAAAGAGAACGGTGCGCACCTCTTGATGAATGGCCCAAGGCGGATCTGCGACGACCACGTCGTACTTGCCGAGGACCGAGATGTCGAGCGAGCGCAGGTCGGCGTTGATCCACTGCGGCGGGAGCGGCTCGTCTCGGCCGGCCTCGTGCGCCTCGACCCGGGGAGGCGCCTTGAGCGGCGGCGCGTCGAGCGGGTCCTCGAGGACCCAGTGGACGTAGCGGCACTCGCCGCGGTGGCACGTGTTGAGGTACGAGCAGTCGCCGAGCGAGACCTCGGTGTGCGGGCGCAGGGCGCGGAAAAAGTGGACGTTGGTGCAGGTCGAGCTGTCGGGACACAGGTCGCGAGTAGTCGACGAGCAGATGGTGACGAAGGGCCGCAGGAGGGGGAACTGTGCGCGCGCGAGGTGCAAGCGGGTCAGCGGTCTTTCGGCGAGGCCGAGGGCACAGGTGGAGGCGCTGTGAGAAGGGGCGCACCTTCTGCCTGAGCGTCTTGGCCCTGTGCAGGCGGGCGTCGTAGCTGTCGGCTGGACAAGGTTGCGGTGGGGAGGGCAGGTCGGCGTCGGCCCACCCTCGCTCGATCGTCTGGCGGGTACTGCTGGAGGGCGAATAGACGGTCAGCAGTAGTCCTGCGAGCCGCTTGAGCTGCTTGAGGGCGTGCGAGGAGCGGGACGGCGGGCTCACCTTGTGCTCGCAGCCGGGTCCATCCTCCACGCACACGCCTGGTTGAGCTGCTTGAACGTAGTCGAGGGGGTTGCCTGTCGATCTGCAGCTGTAGCTAGGCGAAGCAGTGCGCCGTACAAGCGAGTGGTCGAGGCTGGCGAGAGCTCATCAGCTCGCGGCCTCGTCCTCATCTCGACGCTCCCTCTCCGTCGCACCAGCAGCTCGAGTCCGCCGTTCAGCTCGGCAGACGCAGTCAGAAGCTCAACAGCTACGCACAGACCCCGCCTCTCGCGACCTCTCCGCCAGTCCTGCTCGCGCTCCCCCCGACCCTCGCCTCGCCTCGACCTTCCCCCGCCTACCGCTCGCCGCAGCGACGCAGGCGGCTCGAAGCCCGCCAGAGCTGCACGCCCATCTCTCAAAGCGCACCTGCACCGCTAGCGTGGCGCCGCCCAGCCCCGAGTGGCGATCGGCCTCGCCTCGTCCTCCTCGTCGTCCCCGGCGGCGACCTCCTCCGCGCTTCGGCAATCGCACTCGTCCCTCCCACGAGCGGGCCTGACGATTGCCAGAGCGGATCCGGTGCCCGCCTGGTTTGGCGCAATCAGCGCTTCGCCGGATCGTCCCAGGCGCCACCTTCCATTCCGAGCGTCAACCCTCCTCGTCGGCGAGGAGGTCGCCGCGCTCTCTACCTGTCCCTCTGGACGCTCTCGGCCTCTCTTCCACCTTCACCACACTCGCACTCGAGCACAACCACCGACCATGAGCACAGCCGCCCTCGCCGCAGCAGGCGTCACGCCTCGCGACAACAAGCTCTCGCATCCGTACCGCCGCAACTCGTCATCATCCATCGAGTCCGACAGCTCGACGACGCCGTCCGAGACGCCCATCTCGTACGCTGCCGACCCGGAGCACCCCAAGGCGCCGACGCCTCGCACGACCAAGCAGAAGGTCGACCGCCGTCCGCCGTCCACCTTCGTGCGTCGCTCTCCCTCTCTTCCCTCTCTCCCTTGTCGAAGCTCCTCACTCACCCTCCTCCGCTCGCTCGCAGTACCTCAAGGACCCGTCCGACATGTCGATGGCCGAGCAGATCTGCAACCTCGCGACGTGCCCGCCAGAGATGCACGAGCTCAAGGACGACTCGATCGACCGCGGCCTGCCCCCGGTTCAGCCCGTCTGGAAGGAGAACGCCTTCATCCTGTCGCGCGCCTTCGTCCCGCTTGTCCTGCACCAGATGGCGTACATGGCCTTCCCTCGTGCGTCCACGTCGTCGGTCTCTTGATCCCCTTCCTCCTCTCCTCGTCGCTGACTCGCCTTCTCCCGCCCTCTCGTTCGCAGAGTACAAGTGGCCGTTCGCCCTCGCGTACCCGTTCTACATCCTGTGCTTCATGGGCTTCGCGCTCCAGGTCGTCACTCGCATGTCGGCCTACTGCGTCAAGCTCGGCACGTTCGACGAGAAGCAGATCGGCCGCGACCGCACGCCCGACAAGTCGGTCAAGCACCTCGCCGCCGGCATCCTCACCTACATGGTCGTCCGCACCGGCATCGACTTCTACCTCAACTACGACAAGGCCGTCGAGAACCCGCTGTTCGACTTTTCATGGTCCTTCCCGCTCCGCCTCGCGCTGTGGGAGGTCACGCTAGACTACTTCTTCTACGTCTACCACCGGTGCGTCCCCCTTTTTCAGCGGGCGCTCGAGTGCGTAGCGTGACGTCGAGCTGCAGAACGCTGACTCGATCCTCTCGCTCGCTCGCAGTGCCACCCACGAGGTCGACTACCTGTGGAACATCCACAAGGTGCGCTCTTTCCTCCTCATCTGCACAAGCATGACGAGCTCGAACTGACGATCGATCTGCAGCACCACCACACGACCAAGCACCCGACCGCGATCCTCGCCATCCTCGCCGAGGAGAAGCAGGAGTTCCTCGAGGTCTTCACGATCCCGCTCCTCACGTCGCTCGTCGTGCCCATGACCTTCTCCGAGGGCTACATCACGCTCGCATACACCATCGTGAGCCCCTCTCCCTCTCTCTCCTTCCGCACCCTCGTCGCCGCGCCCGCCCTGAGTTCGGCCTCGGCGACTTCTTCCTCGCCGCGCTTTCGCCACAGCCCGACTGACGATTTCTCCCTCCCCCGCGCAGTACGTCGAGATGCTCGGCCACTCGGGCGTCCGTGCGCACTGGTGCCACCCGGTCCTGTGGCCGCTCGAGGTGTTCGGCGCCGGCCTCGCCGTCGAGGACCACGACCTGCACCACCGCTTCGGCAAGTCGGGCAAGAAGTGCGTCTCCTCTCTCTTTCCCTTCGCTCCTGCACATCGAGCGCGAAGCTGACTCCGATCTGGCGCTCGCAGCTACGGCAAGCAGTCGCGCCTCTGGGACCGCGTCTTTGGCACGACCGCCGAGCGCATCGAGACCTGGGGCATGTGAGCCCACTCGCCGCGCTCCTCTCTCTTCCCTCCCTCACACTGTACCTAGCTCTGCGCCCCCTCCCTCATCTGCATCCTCCCCTTTGTCGTTCGTCCACCACCACCCCTCCCGGCCTCGAAGCCGCTGTACCCCCTTCCTCGCCTCGTTTTGTCGCCTCTCCACGACCCTCATCATGAGCGCAATGCATCTCTGCAGTACTACGAGCTCCGCGAGAGTCCAGCGAGTTCAGCGTACGCAGCGAGCCGTGAGCGAGCCGACGAGCGAAAGCCCTTCTCGCTGCTCTTCTGGATGTCGCTCTCGACGATGACGACGGGCGCGCTCTGCTACGAATGTCAAGCAGATTGCACGATAGACAGGACAGCCTGATGAGAGATGTGCGATGCTACAAAATGTACGACCGAGAGCGACCAGCGCTCGAGCCCCTTGACGGCGACGACCTCCTCCTCCCTCGCTCACATGGCGACGCCGATGACGCCGACGTTGTACATGCAGCTGACGCGCTCGCCGAGGCAGACGACGCCCTCCTCCGAGTCGTTCGAGTCGAACGACGACGCCGTGAGCTGCGAGTCGTGGCTGCCGCTGCGAGGAACGCGCTCGCCGACCGACGCCGACGCCGGCGCACGGGCCTCGCCGAGGTAGTCGAGCGACGACGCCGAGTCGGTCTGAGCGTGCCCTGCACGACGACGAGGAGCGCCCGACGAGGCCGACGAGGAGTGCGTCGACGAAGACGAGGTGGGCGAGAAGGCGCTCTCGGCCTGCTCGCCGACGAGCGTCGCGAGCGTGCGGTCGAGCTCGCTCTCGAGCGTCGCGCGCTCGTCGTCGTCGTCGTCGTCGTCGATGGGCGACGTCGGCACGTCGGCCTCGGACTCCCACGACGAGGGCCCGGCGCGCCCGTGCTCGCTCTGGGCGACGCGCGCCTGGTGCATGAACGTCGGCGAGACGGCCTCGGGCGCAGCGCACGTGCGCGGCGTCGGCGCCGCGACGAACGCGATGTCGACGCCGTCGTACAGGCGCGAGTAGCGCCGCTCGCTGCGCCTCGAGCACGCGCTCGCGCTGCGGTCCGGCCCGAGCGCGACGTTCTCTTTGGACGAGCTCGAGCCGGCGCGGCTGCTGCCGCCCATCTCGCGCGCGAGCATCGAGAGGCGCGCCTGCGACGTGTTGTGCAGCTCGAGCGCAAGCTCGGTGAGCGAGAGCGACGCCTCGCTGCTCGTCGCCGAGAGGCTCGCCGGCGCCGGCGGCGTGTGCGGGCGGTTGAGCCGCAGGAGCAGGTTGTGCAGCGACTCCTCGCAGTCGGACGAGTCCGAGTCGTGCGCGTGCTGCGGCCGCTGCGGCGAGGCCGGGACCGTGAGGCCCGAAAGCGCCGGGTGGAAGTCGGTGCGCAGGACGTCGGACGGGCGGTACGTGTCCTCGGGGATGAAGGGGAGGGTCGGCGACGCAGGCGACGAGCGCGCGTAGTCGTCCTGGTGGTCGTGCTCGTTGAAGAGGGGGAGCGAAGGAGGAGGCGGCGGCGTCACCTCGACGAGAGGAGGGGGAGGCGGCGACGACATGGGCCGAGCGGGCGCGCCCTGCGTCTTGCGCTTCGACGCCTGGACCCGGCTCGACAGGCGCACCGTCTTCTTCTCGGGCAGGACCGTCACCTTGGTCGGCCCGTTGATGATCGTGAGCGGGCGAGGCGGTGCGCGCCGAGTCGACGGCGTGCGCTGCGCCTGCGCGGGCGGCGACTGCGACTGCACGGGCTGCGACGTTGCGACGACGCTGGTCGTGCGCTGCGGAAGCGCCTGCAGCGACTGGCGGCGCTGCCGCGGGCGGATCGGCGCCTGGACGGGTTCCTCGCCGGCGAGCGGGGGCGAAGGCGGGCAGACGAGGAGCTCGGGGATGTCCAAGGGCTTGAACGTCGACGTCGTGCTGAGCGCGGGCGAGGGCGTCGGGTTGAAGGGCGCGGCGAGGCCGGGCGAGCGCTCGCCGGACGAGGCAGCCCTCGGCGAGAACGAGAAGCCGCCGGCGAGAGGGGGCGAGACGGGCGGGAGCGCCATGGTGCGGATGGGCGAGGGCGACGCGGTGCCGTCGGCGGGAGGCGACCAGAGCGAGATGGTCGGCTGGAGCGGCGCCGACATGGGCGCCCAAGTCGGGAGCGCGTTGGCGGCGGCGACGTCGAGCGGCGCCGGGCGCGACGACGACCGACGAGGGTGCGGTCGCGGGCGAGGGACGTCGAGAGCGAGACCCGGCGAGGGCGGTGTGCTCGGCTCCTGGAGGGCGTCCTCGACGAGCGGTGCGGCCGGCACGACGGGCGACTCGACCTCCTCGTCGTCCTCGACGAGGAGCTCGGCTGCGGCCGGCGCCTGCTGCACGGGCGGCGATGCGGGTGCCATGTAGGCGCTGAGGACGCGCGTGCGGCGCCGGGCCTGCTTGGTCAAGGCCGGGGAGGCCGCCGGCGGCGACGAGCGCTTGCCGCCCGGTCCGAGCCCGACGTTGACGTTGGCCTCGACCTCGGCGAAGAAGGCGTCCATCGAGATGCCCTCGAAGCTGATCGAGGGGATGCGGTGCGACATCGGCGAGAAGCGGCGGCCGCCCTTGTGCGGCGACTCGAGGAGGAGGTCCTGCGAGATGGCGCGGCGGACCGTGCGGCGCGCGCGCGGCGGCGACACCTCGTCGTCGGCCTCGCTCCCGGCGGCCTCGCGCCTCGCCGAGGCGGCCTTGTCCTGCGAGGCGGGCGAGAGCGTCACGCTCGAGGTCGAGTAGCGCTTGGGGCGCGGCGGGGTCGACGGCTCGGCGGCGAGCATGACGGCGACGGCCGAGGGGATGGGCGTCGAGTTGCGGCGGACGGGCGTGTCGCGGCCGGTGGGCGGGACGAGGCCGTCGTAGATGCTGAGGCGCACGTCCTCGTTGTCGCGCTCGGCGATGTCGGGCAGGGTCGTCGAGCCCTCGGCGGCGAGGCCTCGGACGCGCCACATGCGCAGGTGCGGCGGCGTGCACTTGTCGTCGCGGCCGCTGTCCGGCGACGACGTGAGCGACGTCGCCTCGGAGTGCCAGCCGCCGTCCTCGCTCGAGTAGAACAGGGCGGTCGACGCCGACGACGAGGTCGTCCGGATGGTCGACAGCGACGCGTTGCTCTGCTGGTGCCCGGGGACGTGCGGGTTGCTGACGACGAAGGAAGGGTGCTGGCGCGCGCGGTGCAGCGCGTCGGCGGGGCCGGCGGCGGCGGGCGACGAGGTCGAGCCGGACATGCCGAGGGGGAGCGAGGCCGTGGTCGGGAGGGCCGTGATGAGGGGTGCGGCGCCGCTGCCCGACGCGACGGGCTGCTGGGCCGCCGCCGTCTCGACGAGGCTAAGCTGGTGGTGCGCGGCGTGCTTCTTGTCCGAGCGGGTCCAGGGGAACGACAGGAGCTTCTTGCCGAGCCCGGTCCCGCCGCCGTCCTTGGCGCGCGTGGCCGCGGCGTGCGACGCTGGGGCCGGCAGGCCCATGTGCTCGTCGAACGCGAGGGCGCTGAAGGGCGAGCTCGGCGAGGCAGAGGTGGGCGAGGGGACGGGGCGGATGAAGAAGGGGTCGTCGGTCGGCGGGAGGCTCGGGCGGCGCGAGGGGTCCTTCTTGGCGCGCATAGTCGACGACAGCGGGTAGGGGAAGCGCGGGTGCTCTGGAGAGTCGGCTGCGAGCGGAACGGCGCGTCAGCACGAGCGAGCGACGCGTTGGAGGGAGCGAGAGAGGGAGCGCGACGCACCCACGGCGGCGGCGGTGCGAGGGGGCGAGGTGGCGCGGTGCCGAGTGCTGGAAGACGACCTTGATCGAGGTACCTCCTGCGTCCAGTTAGGCGTCAGCGCTGCGCGGGCTGAGGGAGGGAGAGCGCGGCGAGCGGGGTCAACACACCTTGGACGCGAGGCGAGGCGAGGCGGTGGAGCGGGCGGGTGAAGCGAGCGTGGGTGGTGCGACTATGTGCGCAGGCGGTGCTGTTGAGGTCGGTGGAGGACCTGGCAGGTGCACGGCGAGAGAGGGAGAGGCGAGAGGGCGAGCTGGCCCTTGCTCGTCCTCGTCGTCCTCCGCGTCGCTGCGCGTCCTCGTCTCGGCACACCCACACAGTCGTTGGCGGCTCGATCGGCGAGCTTGGCATCCTCCGCCTTCTCGATCTGGCTTGTGAGCTCGTAGCCGACCCCGCAGCCCTCTTCGCAGCGCGGCCTGAATGGCACTCGACCGAGCCGTTGCTCTGCGCTCCGGTTCCTAATCGGCAAATACAGCTGCGCGCCAATCGCCATTAGCAAACGTGCTCCCTGCTCAACCTCGCCTCGCTGTGGTCACGGTCGCGCTTCGGACTGGTAGAACGAGCTCGACTGAGCACAGTGAGCATCTCGCAAGGTCCGCAGAGCGAGCGAGAGCTGCGAGAGGGGAGCCCGTCGTCGCAGCTCTGGCTCGACCCTCCTCTCGGCGCTCTTCCACCATCCGCCTCGGCTCAGAAGCCTGCAGGCTGCGCCCCGACCGGCTTGCGCGACTCCAGAACACGCCCTCGCACCCTCGCCAGCCGGCCCCGACTTCGACACCGCCTCGCCTCGACTTCATCTCGCTCCCGGTCCCGACGCGTCTCCCTTCACCGCAACGCCCTCAAGAGTGCGTCCAGCTTCTTCTGGGTTCTCACAAGGGACCTGCGCTGACCCAGTGACCCCGCTCGCAGTGCTCGGAGACAACGCCCAGCAGCTCGTCGTCGAGGCGCACCGCTCCCAGCAGACCCGCTCCCTCCTCCCCTACAACACGCCCGGCGTGCGCACCGTCATCCGCGAGTCGCACTCGCTGTCCCAGTCGATCGTCCAGACGGCCGCCCCCTTTGTCGGCTCGCAGGGCGTCGCCCCGACCCAGGGCGTCTCCGCCGAGCTGACCGTCGCCGCCCTCGCCCTCAACCGCAACAAGCGCGCCCTGTACGTCTACCACCAGCAGCGCATCGACGTCCTGCGCGACCGCTTCTGGGAGAACGGCGGCGTCCTCAGCGCCGCGTTCGGCGCCGAGACCGAGACGCGCAAGGCCATGACGACGACCGACGAGGAGTTCGCCAAGGGCTACGCCGACCTGTGCCTCGCCTTCAAGACGAGCGTCTACGGCGGCGGCGGGAGCGGCGCGGCGAGGGGCTACGACGACGAGTCGTTCGGGTTCGACGACGACGACGAGCGGGATCCGGACGACGACGACGAGGGCGCGACCCAGCTCATGGACGCCGTCGACCTCCTCGGCGGCGGGACCAACCTCGCGCCGCCCAAGGAGCTCATGGTCGACGTGCGCGTCGCGCGCGACGTCGGCGAGGTCGAGCTCTTGAGCGGCAACCGGATCAACCTCAAGAAGGGCGCGCAGTACCACCTCGCGCGCGAGGACGTCGAGGCCATGATCGTCGCGGGCGACGTCGAGGTCATCGAGTGAGGGAGGGCGATGGGCTGGGCAGGTGGACGGCGAGCGGCATCGAGCAGCAGCTCTGCCCGAAGCGGGCGGGCTTGTCCGGGCCGAGGGAGCGCGAGCGGTGCGTCCTGCTTTCTCTCCTCTCGTCTCCTCGTGCCGTGCTCAAAACTGACGTTCGCCCCGCAGCCGCAGAAGCGCTCGCAGTACGACCCTTCGCCATCCTCGCCGTCGAGCTCCCCCACCCCACTCCCCGCTCGCCCTCATCCTTCCTCCTCCTCGACACGCCCTCCCGCTCGACAGCGTCTCGCGCGCATGCGCAGCCGATCTCGACAAGCGCCGATCGAGCCGAGCAGGAGCGGCGCCGAGCAGGAGCTCGTCGTGAGCGACGGGCCGACGGGCAGAGGAGGCGGGGTTCGAGCGCAAGTCGACCTCTCGCTGCAAGTCGACCTCTTCTCTCCCTGGACCGTCTCGAGAGAGAGGCCGAACGGCTGCGTTGCACGAAGAGACAGAGAGAGCGAAAGTGTTCCGAGCGAAGGGGAAGCAAGTGTCTGTCAAGCGAAAGGGAGGGGAAGGTCGAAAAGGAGTGGGCGCGCCAGGCGACGAGGAAGGGGATGAGGCTACAGGACGAAGAGGGAGCGTGAAAGGAGAGAAGGGAGAGAGAGAGAGAGAGAGAAAAGGGAGGGTGCCAGGGCTATGCAACGAGGAGGCAGAGAGGATGAGAGGGGCGACGACGAGAAGGGGGTATGGCACAGGGCGGGGTAAAAAGAAGCGCTCGGTGAGCGAGGGGGCATAAGGAGGACGAAGACAGTGTCGGTGCGACGGCGCGCATGCTGAAAGAGGGAAGGAGGGGTGCGCTAGCACGCAACGCCGATGCCGCGCGAGGCGGCAGGAGGGGTCGGCGGCTGCGGCGAGGTGATGAAGGGCGAGGGCGACGGCGGTGCGCTCCATCTCGCGAGCGACTTGGGTGGGCGAGCAGGGCGGGCGGTGCGGCTGAAGGAGGGCGAGCTCGTCGGTGAGGAGGCGAGAGGGGCCGAGGCGACGATGGGCGAGGCCGACGGGCGAGCCGGCGGCGACGGCGCCGTGTCGGGGTTGACGACCTGCGTGCGTGGAAGAGATGATCTAAGTCAGCGAGGCGATGGAAGAGGAGGAGGCAGGACGAGGTTAGAGAGCAAGAGGACGAAGACGCACGATGAGCGTCCCCCTCGCGAGCTCCCTCTCGGCCTGGTCCTCGAGCGGCACCCAGGACCGCTCGAGCACGCTCATCTGCAGCGCCGAGCCACCCTCGGACGCCGACCGTGCGTGCCGCCTCGCGCGCGCAAAGCTCGACGACGGCGACAGCGGCGGGTGCGAGCCCAACGCTGAGCTCGCGCTCGCGCTCGAGCCTGCGGCGTGCCCGTCGTCGGTGCCGGCCGACATGCTTGAAGCAGCAGCGCGGCGCGCCTCGCTCGGCGTCGACGGCGGGAGCTCGAACGAGACCTGGCTCGCGCGGCGGGCGTGAGCGCTCGGGCCGCTCGCGCCGCTCGACAGGCTCTGCTGCCGCACGAGCGCAAGCAGCGGCTCGCTCGTCGAGCACGACGCGCCCGTGCCGAGGCTGAAGTGGCTCGACGACGACGTCGCGCCCGGAGTTGGCGGGATGCTGAATGCGCCGCTGCCGCTCGTGCTCCCGAGCGACGACATGCTCGTGTGGCGCTCGAGGTCGACGCCATCGAGCGGTTGCAGCGCCGGCGCCGACGCGCGCCGCTCGTGCAGCGACGAGAACGTCGTCGCGCTCATGAGCGGGGCGGCGCCCGACCCTGCGCCGCCGTGCGCCGAGCCGTGCCGCGACGAGAGCGACAGGCGGCGGAACGTGCGGCGAGGCTGGAGGAGCGAGTTGTGGCGCTTGGCGACCGACGACGACCCGTTGGCGGACGACGACGACGAGGTCCTGCTCGAGTAGGTCGTGTTCGAGCGGGTGAGGGATGAGAAGGCCGACGACTTGGTCGGCGACGAGGGCGGGTCGAGCGGGGGAGGGGGCCAGAAGGTCTTGATCGGCTGGTGCTCGGGGAGCCTCGCGAGCGTCGGCGACGGCAGGGGCGACTCGTAGTGGCGCGGCGAGCCCGAGGGCGGGATGACAAGCGGCTGGAGCGCTGCAGGGCGAGGACGAGCCGGGCGAGCCTCGAACGAGCTCGCCGGCAGCATCGGCGGCGACGACGTCGAGCGCCCGTGCGCCGCAAAGACGTCGACGTCGAGCATGCCGAGGCCCATGCCCGGCGCCCGGATGGTCGAGCCCGCCTCGACGAGCTCGAGTCCCGCCGAGCCCGTCGCGAACCGTACGTCGTCGCCGTCGTCCTCCTCGCCGCCGCTCACCTCGTCGTCGTCGCCGACGCCGTACAGGTCCTTGTGCCGCCTCGTCTCGCACGGGCTCGGCTTGAGCGACAGGCGGCGGCGCGAGGTGAGGACGCGGCGGCCGTTGTGGTCGATCCGGGTCGCGATCGTGAGGCTGAGCGAGACGGACGGCGTCGGCGAGTTGGGCGTCGGAGGGGGAGCGAGGGAAGAGGTCGAGGTGCGGCTGATGGGCGAGGAGGGGGAGAGGAGCGCCGACGAGAACGACGCGGTCGGGCTCAACTCGGGCGACGAGATCGACGCCTTGCGCTTGGTCGGCGTCCTCGGCGGGTCGCGCTCGGGCGACAGGGCGTACGGCGGCGAGAAGGGAACGAGGGGGGGAGCGACGTCGTTGTCCGAGGTCGGTAGCGACGCCGACCTTGCGCCGCCGACCGAGACGAGGTCCTTGTTGCCGCACGCCGTTGCCGCGCGCGCGAGCTCGAGGTCGATCCAAACCCAGTCGCCGAGCTCGCCGCCCTCGGCGCCCTCGTCGAGCGTCCACCAGCCGACCGCGAGCGCCGTGCCGAGGTCGTCGGCGCTGCTGTCGTTCGAGACGAGCTGGTCGCCCTCGAGCGCCTCGTACCCTCGCCGCGCCGGACCTTGTCGAAGCTTGGTCGGCGAGCTGGGGCGAGGGGAGCCGAAGCTGGGCGAGGGCGTGAGGTGCGAGTCGGCGCGACCGGACGACGGCGGAGGTTCCGAGCGAGGCGAGTGCAGGCGGGTCGTCGAGCGGAGCCTCCTGAGGAAGGAGCTCATGCCGGCGCGCTCGCGCTTGTTGTCGAGGTCGTCGAGGTGCGAGGAAGGAAGAGGGGCAGGCGCTGGAGGAAGGCGAGAGGTCAGCTCGGTGAGGACATCAGTCGCTCGACTCGGACGTCCGAGAGGAGAGGGGAGGGGAGAGGGGAGGGGAGAGGAGACGCACCGAGTGCGCTCGCCTCCTGCTTGGCCCTTCTCAAGCTAAGAGAGCGCGAGGTTGGCTGCGTCCGAGAACGAGCTGAGGGGAGAAGAGAGCAAGAGGGAGGCAAGAGGGCGGGTCAGTCTCTGTCCCGCTCGATCCGAGGAGGAACCGCCGCGCTCCTCCGCGGAGCTCGCCAGATCGCTCACAGAGGGAGCAGACGCACCTTGGGCAATGCTCGAAGCACGAACGGCGGCTCCGGGGTGCTGTGAGGCGAGTGTCGAGGGCGATGTTGGGCGAGGCGGACCGAGGTGGGGAAGGGGCGAGGGCGAGGGCGCAGAGCGAGAGGGAGGCCGGATCGAGGACTGCTGGCTGGTGCACGAGAGCAGTCGAGTAGCCTGCTTGACCGCGAGTGCGCCGAGCGACTGAGCAGGAGGACCGAGAGGGACGCGAGCCCGACGTCGCACGACCGTCTCCGCCGGCGGCAGCGACTCGGAGCCGGGCCAAGCTGCAACACTTCGGCGCCGCGATCCAGGCTAGCCAGAGTACCGCCGACTGCTTCGCAGCAGCCGATCCCGCAGAGCCACGCTGTGGGCTCGCACTTGCGCGACCGAAACACCGGCTCGCTCGCGGGACACGGCACCGGCGGTCGAGCCTCACTTTGCTTGCAGGCCGACTCACTCTGCTCGCTCTGTCTCTCGCGCGCCCTGCCCGAGAGGCTACCGAAGCTCGCTCATCCCGGCTCGAGGTCGTCGTCGTTGTCATTGCGCTGCGAGCGTGACAGGCCCGTGCGAGAGGACGGTCGGCTGCATTGCGGCGCTAAGGGCGAGGAGCGATAGAAGTAAAGTGGTCGAAGGGGTAGTGGAGTAGCGAAGGGAGATAGGGGAATACGGCAGGCCGAGAGACGAGGTGGAGGGAGAGAGAGAGGGACGAGGATGCGCATCGTGAGAGCCAGGCTCGCGACGAGGGTCTCACCTCGCCGTCTAGAGCATAGCGACGCAGCCGACGACGGTCGCGGCGACGACGAGCGCCGCAGAGTGCTGGAACGAGGCGGTGCCGGCGCTGCTGCCCGACTGCGAGCGTTGAGAAGGAGGGCCAAGTCAGCGCTCGATCCTCTCGTCGAGGGCAGAGCGAAACCCGCCGAGGAGAGAGCGCGACGCACCGACCCTGCGCCGGTGGTACCCGACGCCGACGCACTCGCGCCCGACGAGATGCTCGAGATGTTGACGGCGCTCGACGCCGCGCTCGCGGCCGACGACGTGATGCTCGCCGCGCGGCTCGACACGTCGCTCGCGAGGCTCGCCGACAGGCTCTCGAGCGACGAAGAGGCCGACGACGAGGCGCTTTCGAGCGCGCCGGACGACGTGCCCGATGCGGCGGTCGAGATGACCGAGACGGCGGCGGACGAGGCGGTGGCGAGAACGGACGAGGCCGACGACTCGAGGTCGGCGACGGTCGAGGCGGCCGACTCGGTGATGGCTGTCAGGGGAGGTGGCGTGTCAGAGCTGCTCTGCTAAGAGCGAGGAGCGAGGAGCGAGGGGCGAGACGCACAGGCCGCAGTCGTCGAGCCGGCGCACACTTGGGCGAGGAGAGCCTGGCTCGTCGCCACGTCGGCGGCGTCCTGCGTACACGCCTCGGCGAGCGTCAGCACTCGGGCTTCCTACTGTAGATGTGAGAGAGGAGGACGCACGCAGTTGTCCTGCAGGCACTGGTCGAAGGCGCCGGTGAAGGTCGACGACGAGCACAAGGCGGCGACGTTGGTCGCGTCGACGCCGGGGACGAGCGTGCCGGCCTCGCGCAGCTTGGCCTGGAGGCACGTGGCAGCGCAGGCGGGCGCACCGGCCGGGAGCTGCTGCGCCGAGACGAGGGCGACGAGGGCGAGGAGAGGGAGGGTCGAGCGGAACATGGCGGCGAGCTGCGTACAGCACTGGGTCAGCGGTGCGCTGGAGGCCAGAGCGGGAGAGAGTGTGCGCACCTGGACGAGATGAGTGAGCGCAAGGTCGCGGAGCAAGAGAGGGAAGCGAGCGAGCGAGCAAGCGAGGCTGGGTCGAGCTGGAGGACAAAGCGGTCGAGGCGGCTGACGCGCCGAGCTGCCGACGCAATCGCGAGGCCGGGAAGGCGGGCGTCACTCAGGAGGCGGTACGCGGACCGCAGCGAGAGGAGGTAGCGCCGGCGAGTCCGCGGAGACGGCGACGGCGGCGAAGGGACGAAGGACGAGGAGGAGGAGCCGGCGCGAGCCCGCAGGCCGGCTGCACCTCGACACACCGCAAGCTTGGCCGCGGGCAGCGCACAGCACCAGCTAGCTGTGCCACGCACGCCTCGACCTGCCCGCACCCACCGCCCGACTTCGAGCCAGCTTCCGCCGCCGAGCTCCGCCGCCCCTCCTCATCCGACCCCGACCCGCACCACGACAAGGCCCCGCCGAGCCTCGCGCAAGCCCTGCCAGCATGCCGTGACCTCCACCGGTACGTCCTGTGCCACTGCATCCCGCCTGAGGAGCGCGTCGCCGTTCTGTGACGCCGGTTCGAGGTCGGAGGGCGATGAGGAGGTCGGGCAGCTGGGACGAGTGCCCTGGCGCCAGGGCGCGACCCGGTCATTTCGGGCAGGGACAGCGAACGTGCTGGCTGTACGCTGAGCAGGAGCAGGCTGGCGCACGGCGGCGCGCGGCGCAGTTGACTCGGGGCGACATCAGACTCGGCCGTCGACCTCGTGGGCACCGGTACCGCCCAGTTATTCCTTGTGCACATCCCTGACCTCTCTCGCCTTCCTCCCTACTCGCAGCTACCAGCCTCGCCGTCGAGCCGGCGCTCCCCCCTCGATCATGGTCGCCGTCCTCCCCGCACAACTCGCCGACCTCGAGCGCATCGCCGCCATCCACTACGACGCCTTCCGCCCCTCGGCCATCAGCCGCCGCATCTTTGCCGACGTCAAGCGCGACGACCAGTGCGCCAAGACGGTCGCGCGCCTCACCAAGCGCCTCGACGACCCGACCTCGGCCCTCTTCAAGGCCGTCGTCGACGACCTCATCGTCGGGTTCGCCCTGTGGGAGGTCCCGAAGAAGGCGGGCGACCCAGAACCCGACAAGGACGACGAGCAAAAAGGCCCCGACCGCTGGCCGGCCGGCACCAACGTCGCCCTCGCCGAGTCGTTCTTCGCCCGGCTCGACCTTGGCATCAAGACGCCGCATTACCGTGCGTCCCTGTATCTCCCCTCCCTCGCTCGCGAACCTCTGCTGACGTTCTGCACGCCCTGCAGACTTGAGCCTACTCGCGACCGACCCGGCGCGGCACCGGTCGGGAGCCGGGTCGGCGCTCTTGCGGTGGGGCAGCAAGAAGGCCGACGACGAGGGCGTCGAGTGCTACCTCGAGGCGACAGAGCGTGCGTTCTCTCTCTCCCACATGCTCACGATGTCTTGAAGCAACGCTGACCCAGGCTCTCTGCGCGCAGTGGCGATCCCCGTCTACCTTCGCGGGCAGTACGAGCACTTCCGCGAGCCCATCGTCGCCGAGGAGGACCCAGAACTCGTTGTGCGTCCTCGTCTCTCGCTCCTTCAGCGCATCGCTTCGACACTGACGAGCTGTGCTTGCAGCTGTACCCGATGCGCCGGCCCGCCCTCACGCTTCGACCTGTGACCCCCGACGACCTTCCTCCCCTCGCGCCCGTACACCGCCTCGCCTTCTGGCCGACCAAGGTCAACCTCTACTCGTACAGCGACGTCACGGCCGAGGCGTACGAGGCGCACTTCATCAACCGCTTCGGCAAGTTCATCAAGCAGCGCGACGAGGACGGCGTGCGGTACCTCATCTCGGTCGCGACGCGCGGCGACAAGTACCTCGGGTACGGCTTCTCGAGCTTCGAGGTCGACGAGAAGGACCGGCCGGCCGACTCGGGCGAGAAGCGCTTCTGGCCTGAAGGCGCCAACGTGCGCCGCGCCGAGGAGTACCTCGCCGGGACGCTCGACAAGCACAAGAAGGACAACCTGCCGTTCGCTCATTGGTGTACGTCCCTCTCCTTTCCTCTTCCTCTCCTGTACCGAGGCAAGGCGCACGCTGTCGACGCTCGTGCCTCCTCTCGGGCAGCCCCTTCTCGCTGCGGCGAGTCCTTCTCGCGCAGCAGCAGCTGACTCCAAGCTTTCCCTGCAGCCCTCTCCATCCTCTCCGTCCATCCCGATTGTCAAGGTCAAGGCGTCGGCCGTCGGCTCGTCCAGGAGGTGCTCGACCTCGGCAAGCGCGACGGCGTCCCCGTCACGCTCGAGTCTACCGAGTGTGCGTCCGCTGCTGCCTCTAGCGCTCTGCTCGTACTTTGAACTGACTCGACCCGACCTCATGCGCGCAGTGGGAAAGCCGCTGTACGACAAGATGGGCTTTGTCGAGTTTGGCGAGATCTTGCGCGCCAAGGAGGATCCGGATGTAGAGGTGCGTCGCTCCGCCTCTCTCTCTTAAACCTTGGCGAGGCTCTTGCTGACTCTTCTCCCCCACAGCTTTGGCCTATGAGGTACGACCCGTCGAACAACTAGATGAACTAGATGCTGCAACGCATGCCGCCTTTCTCAGCTCGCCACCTTCCCAAGTCGCCTCTTCCGCTCTCCCTCCTCGTCTTCGTCTCGCCCCGGCTCGGCGCCTCTCGCGTCCACTTACTACAATCTTCGTGCAGCACGCACGACTGCTCGCGCAGCGCCTGGCAACGTTCGCCCTCACCGCTCGGGCCGTCCGCTGTATGCGCTATATCCTCTCCTCGCCCTCGGTCAAGGAGAGCCGCAGCACCTTCTCGCCCTCGGTCGTCCTCAAGAAGGGCCTCGCTCTCGCGCGCGCCTCTCTCCCTCCTTCCTCTCACTTCTCCCCCTCCACCTCTCGACGGCCGACCTCGTCCCCCCTCGCCCTCGACCTCACCCTCGCCATCACCCACCGCCTCCACCACCCTCAACCTCCAGCATGCAGTCGTCGATGGGCATCCCCGACCAGTTCCGCGCGGCGCAGTTCGCCCAGAAGAACGGGCCGCTCGAGCTCAAGCAGACGCAGCTGGGCGAGGTCAAGGCCGACGGTGCGTCCCTCTCCCTCCCTCTCCTCCTCCTCTCTCCTTCCCCTGCTCGAGGTTGACGCTGACTCAACTCTCCTCGTCTCGCAGAGTGCGTCATCAAGGTCCACCTCTGCGCCCTCCACTCGACGTGCGTCCTCCTCCCTCTCTCCTCCTCTCGGACAGCGCGCACCGGGAGCTGACCCTCCTCGACCTCCTACGTCCGCGCGCAGCGACGAGATGCTCAAGCACGACCTGCTCCCCGACATGCGCTACCCGATGACCCCGGGCGGCGTCATCGTCGGCGAGATCGTCAAGTCGGCCCAGCAGGGCCAGCGCAAGCTCAAGGAGGGCACGCGCGTCGTCGGTGCGTCCCCTCTTCGCTCGGACTTCTCTTCAACGTCGTCGAGGATCTCGAGCTGACGAGCGTCGACCCTCTTGCGCGCCCGCAGCCATCTCGTTCATGCGCGGCCTCGCCGAGTACTGCGCCGTCAACGAGGCGATGGTCGTCGAGCTCAACAAGAGCTTCCACTCGGGCGACAAGCAGCTCGAGGCTCCGATCTGCGCCTTCGACGCGACGCGCATCTGGGTCGCGCACGAGCGCTGCCACGACGAGCTCAAGCGCATGCCCGACGCCGAGCGCCGCCTTGCCAAGGACCTCAACGAGCGCATGGGCTTCAAGGGCGACGGCGTCCTCGTCGTGTACGGTCAAGGGTGCGTCCCTCTCTCTCTCTCTATTGGGGTCGGTGCGAGGTCGAGAGCAGGCGCTGACGCTCGGACCCCCTCCCTCCCCTCTCGCCTTGCCCGCCCGCAGCGGCTTTGCCAAGGTCGCGCTCGACACGATCAAGATGGCCAAGCAGGACCGCAAGGTGATCCTCGTCGCGTCGTCGGACCGCTGGCAGGCGGGCGACTACGGCCTCAAGGACGACTGCATGCTCGTCGTCGGCAAGCACAACCTCGCCGACGAGCTCAAGAAGCTCGGCGGCGCCCAGGGCATCATGTGTGCGTCCCTCCTCTCTCTCTCTCCCTCTCCTCCTCGTGCTCGATGGTGGGTGACTGACGCCTCTCTCTCCCTCTCTCGTTCGCAGGCGTCGACATGCCGACCGAGCGGTTCGAGCAGCTCCTCGACGGGTGCCGCTTCCACTCGTCGCTCGTCCTCCTCTCGCCTCGTCAGGACAAGGCCATGACGATGCCGATCGGTGCGTCCCTCTCTTTCTCTCTTCGTCGGCCTCAAGAACCTCGAGAAGGGCGGCAGGCTGACGCTCGAACCCCTCCACCCTCCCTCTCTTGCCCGCGCGCAGCCAACATCCTCGCCAAGTCGATGACGATCCACGGTCAGCCGCTCCTCACGCACAAGAACCTCGAGCACGTCATGCAGCTCGCGAGCAAGCACGACCTGCGCGC
>Ga0308169_10000542_pt1 | contig 54071 bp, 73 predicted proteins | sample PhyBR1_2_FD_202139 | JGI IMG/M metagenome (GOLD analysis project Ga0308169, IMG submission 202139) | Phyllosphere microbial communities from UC Gill Tract Community Farm, Albany, California, United States - DLSLSB.R1 | ecosystem: Host-associated > Plants > Phyllosphere > Unclassified | place... | reverse complement strand
ATATCTCCTCCCTCCGACGTCCTCATAGAAGTTGGGTAACACTCCATATCTACTCACTTTCCACCTTGTTTGTCCATCCTTCTTTCCCTCGTCGAGGAGAGGCTCGAGGGATTCAGTATCGGAAAGAGTAGCTGAGAGTTCATCTGGATCGTCGGCGTCGAGGAATGAGGAGTCGGAAGAAGGAGGTAGGGGTAGGTGAGGTGAGATGAAAGCGGCATTGTCGAAAAGGAGAATGAAATCGATTATCTTTGGAGTGTCAGATGGGAGGAAACCAGTGAAAGTGTTGTGAGGGCCATAAGCGCTGTGCCGGGAACTTCCTCCTCATTAGTCTACTGCACGAAGTGGAGATGAAGAATGGAAGTTTCACGTACCCGCTGAGAGCACCCGGACCAGCGAGACTAGTTTTTCTCGTCGCGATTTCATGCCTCGAATCCCAGAACGCCTTCTCCTCTCCAATGTCACCCTTCTTCTCTTCCTTCTTGTATCGATCACCCGTCAAAACTTGATACCCTTTCTCCTCAGCCGGCGAGTTCAAATCACCCAGCAACACGACCAGAGGTTCTTTTTCATTCACTTGACTCTCCTTCATTTCCTCCCTGACCAACTCAAGAATGAGTTTCGCACTATTCGTTCGAGCTTCGAGTCCTCGATCATCCCAATGAGTGTTTGCAACGATGATCTCGTCAGAAGAGAGCGACTGTAGATCACTTAATCTCGCGATGGTGACCATTCGAGGTTGACCTGCATCCCACGACTTTGATCCGGGGACATCCGGAGTTGTCGAGAGCCACGAATGCTTGTAAGACGAGAGGGAGAAGCGGGATTTTCGATAAAAGATTGGAACGGCTTCTCCTGCTTTTTTTCCATCGTTTCGACCTGAGGTCACGACGATTCGTCAGTGAAGCGAACTCAATGTCGTCTGCAACATCCGCTACGAGAGCGGTGTCGCGCGTGAAGAGAGAGAGAGTGTGTGTAGAGACTTACCGACTCCGACAAATCCAAACTCATCCCCCATCAAAACTTGCAAATCCTTATACTGATGATCCAAAACTTCCTGAAAAGTGACTACATCCAACTCACTGAACAAGACTTGATCTACCAACTTGTCCCTTCTCTCTTCCCACCCTGATTCACCCCATTTCTCCTGTCCCTTCTCTTTCCCTTTAAACGTATCTTTCAATACTTTCAACGGTTTCAATGGTCCACTCGGCGCATACCTCACGTTGAAAGATCCGAGTCTCAGTTTGAGTGGTTGAGGAGAAGATGAGAGAGTTTGGAGGTAATAGTCGGAGCGGGTGTGGGAGAGGGGAGAGTAGTCCATTGAGAAGAGATAGAGGATTCCGACGAGACCGACAAAGATAGAGAGGACTGTGATTAGGGTCGAAGGAGGGGATGCGGCGGGAGCTAGTTGTGGGAATTGACCAGAGTCGGAAATGATTGAGGGAGGAGGAGCAGCGGGAGCAGGGGCAGCAGTTTTGGGTTCAGTGGTAGGAAAGGGTTCAGTGGTAGCTATGAGTCGCTCCTCTACTTGATCTGACATCGAGTGAGCGAGGAGGTGAGGTCGAGAGATCAAAATATAATGATGATGAGGCGGTGTCTAGAAGGCAGGGGAGAAGGCGAGAGGGTGAAGGTCTAATCCGGGCGATCTATCGAGATCTGTTTGATAAGCTGATTGTGCGGGAGAAACGAGAGAAGGAAGAAGGAAGAAACTTGAACGTTCGTGTTCCAAGTTTTTTTGTTCGCAAGTGATCGAAACACAAAATTGAACGAAATTGGGTATATTTGCACTGCAAGCGGGAGAGAGAAAGAGACTGAAACGAACGACACACAACGAGGTCTATACACACTTTCCATCCTTCTCCTTAGAACGCCTCAGTAGCGAATCCTCTCTGACCACCTCCAAACATATCGCCCATTGGACCCGCACTCGCTCCTCCCGATTGCAAACGATCTCCTCCTCCTGCAGTCGCTGCTTTCGCAAGCATGTTGGATTGAATAGAGACGAGTTGGGAGGTCCATAAGTCGAGAGTTTGATATCGTCGAGTTTCGAGTGCAGTGCTGTACATCGTCGGACCTCGCTCAGCTCAGAGATAACGCGAGCTGGAAAGGGAGAGAAGAACGTACTGGCGATCCAACTCGAGTCGACCGGTAACTTGATCTATTCTACCTTGAATCTTCTCGTCCAGAATCAAAGCGACAACAATTTCCTCGACTTGTTCATCGGGAATGCTCAATTGCTGAACGATCACGTCGACAGCATCAGCACAAATATGAGTAAGGCGATGCTCGCGAAGAAGGACGTACCCTAGCGAGATAAGAGATTTCGATCCGATTGTAAGGTTTGATGATATCGAGAATCCATTGAGTTCGTAATGAACGCAAGACATCATCGATGTATTCACGAATGAAAGGATCTCCCATAATCGTCTCACGGTTCGCTGAACACGGGCACAAGGGAAGGTGAGTTGACTGGGAGGAGAAGGGAGAGAATGAATTTGGGCTTACTTCGTAAGATCTTCTCTGCTTCGTGAACATCTCGTCGTTGGTAAGCTTGTACGAGAGCTTGCATTGCGGCAATCTCGCGATCGTTCTTGTACCTATTTACGAGAGGATAGAAAGGTCAAGTCAATCTAGGGCATTCCGCAATGCGTAAGTAGAGAATGAGGACGCACGGTTTGGTTTCTTGACTATCGAAAGGATCGATCTCACTCTCAGTGAGCATATGAGCGAGTACAAGGTACTTCAATACTTGAGTACGTTGCGCAGATCCAGCTTCGTCGTATGCTTTGAAAGCTTCGAAGAAATCGACTTGAGCTTTCGTCCAATCCTCTACAGATCACCGAGTAGCGTCAGTAGAGCTCGCAGAGAAGGGAGACGAGGGGAGACCTACTCTCTGACATGTACATCTTTCCACCACATTCTCGAATGACACCTTGAATACGAGGGTGAGGAATAGCTGAACGAACTCGCAAACTCTTTTCGTAGATCTCCTGTGGAATCACTTCATCTCCTGATCAGCAAGCGCGGACGACTTAGTCGGAAGAGTCGCAAACGCACCCTTAGCTTCTTGTTGTTCTTCATTTCTCCGTACATTTGGATCTCAAGGGCGTAGACTTCAAGTTGCGTGGTTCCTTTCGAAGAGTCGACGTCGGCGCCGTCATCGGTAGGAGCACAAGAAGCGTGAAGCTCTCGTAGAATCTGAGGAATAGCGAACTGGCTCAGCGGGAAACAAACGCTGAGAATGCCTGCCCTCCTCACCTTGTTTAGTCGATTGTACTCATGACGATCTAACCACAACTTTGCCAATTTGAGATTGGTTTTCGTGCTCAGACGCTGTGAAGAGGTCAGAGAATACGATCAGCGAGCGTGCACGGCCAATCCACCGGAATCTTGACGCTTACATCGTTCTTCTGTTCCTCCAAAGCGTTCATCGTGACCTCGTAGAACTCCTGCATCTTCTCTGTCCCCAATTTAGGTTCAGCACTAACATAATCCAAAATCCTATTAATCGCTTTCTCCGCCACGTTCCTCGTCACTCCCTTCTTGGTATACGTCAACAACGTCTTGTAATGCGTCAAAGCTTCGTCGAATCGAGAGTGTTTGAAGGTGAGTTTGGTCATTTGCTTCAAGGCTTTGAAACCGAAATCGGATTGTTCGTTTTTAGCTGATTCATCGGAAACTATCTTTTGGAAAGCGGCAAGTGCTACGTCGGGTTCGTCTCGCTTTGCTGGAAGGTCGAGTATGGTGTCAGTACGAGAAGGGATGCGATGGGAGGTGATATCGAGTAGGCGAAGGACTGGCGACTTTACATTTCGCCTTGTAGTATTCATTCTCGACATCCACTTCATCTTCTTCGTTCTCCGATCCTTCATACTCGAATCCGTAATCTTCGTCCTGTTGTGAGAGGGAGCAGAGTGGAGGTGAAATGAGAGAGGCGAAGCGGGGAAAGAAGAGGCAACAAGGGAAGTCAGCACGCAGGTCGGAGAGTGTGGATCAATGTCACTAAGCCAGTGAGCAACTCAGTGAGCATTCAGGAGGAGAGAGGGGACTCACATCATCCATCATCTGTCATTCAATTGATCAAGATCTCAGCGAGTCAGCACTCCCCTAGGCAACACGGGAGTGGTATCAGAGCTTACGAATTCATCATCAGACATATTGAGCGAGCTCTAGAATGAATCGAGAGGGGTTGAGAGAAAGTCGCTGAATTGTGAGAAGTCAACGTTTCGCAAGCGATTCTGAGTTCCTCTTCTCTCGACTCGCAATGGCAAGCACCGGGAGACGATAGAGAGAACGATCAACTTTGCACATGAAGGAGCAACAAGACAGAGGAGTATACGACAAAAAAAAGGGATGGAATAACGAATCAGATCAGGAAGAGATTTAGATGCAAGGGAAATGTGTACAGCAGCAGGGGGAATAGAAGATAGATATGTATTACGTATCTTGTCGTTGAGCAAGAGCGGTTCCTAAATCTCTCGCCATCTTGACCGCTTCGAGATGCCAGGGTAATCGACCGTTTGTTCCCCATCTCACGCGAGCTAGAGCTGACAACTCAGTGTAACTCTGTCTGACGTCCTTGACGAGATCTGAGAGGGGCGCAGAGTAAGATGAGGTACGACTCGCGTGCGAGAGGAGGAAATGAATAGCGTGAACCGAGATTGAGGAAGGGGAGAGAGGAGAGGGAGGTGGGATGCTAGAGTCGATGGAAGAATGCGTAAAGGTTGGAATCCGGGGGACGTGAATGAGATAGGTCGATGCAGGGGCGAAGACGGTGATTAAGGAGAGAACGCTGACGGGTTCGGAAGGGGTGAAGGAGAGAATCGTCGGTTCTTTGTCGAACAGAGCGGGTGAATCGAGTTTCGAGTGAGAGGAGGATTGACGCGAGACGACAGTGAGCTCGCCTTCTTCTGAGATCGTATCGGATTGAACGGAGGAACGTCGGACTTTGGCGTTCGAGGGAAGAATCGAGAGAGGTGGATTGAGATCGGCAGAGACGAAGGTGACGTGAACTGGACGCTTTTGGTTGACGAGTTGTTCCTTGAGAATAGAGTCCCAGGCTATACAACCGGATGAGGATCAGCACCTGTCCAGATAGAGAAAAAGGAGAACAAGACTTGCCTCGAATTTCGAGGATAGTAGGCTCGTCCAGTCGACAAACGACGATCCTCCATTCGACATCGACGCCTTGTAACAGCTGCAAGATCAAGCTCCAGACTAATCGAACTCGGAGGACGTCTCCAGGAACTCCGGGAGGAACCTTGACGAATCGATTGACGCTCCTCCAGGATTCACCCGTTTCGTCGACCGTCGAAACATACACCCAATGCGCGAGCCCGTCTGCACTAGTTGACTTTGACGTATAGCCCACATGTAAGAATCGATGTCGTTGTTGAATTGCCAACGTTGAAACGGGGAAATTCATATCGAAACTGATCTTGCGAGGTCGAACGGGAGAAATCATGACTGCTGGAGATTGGAATAGTCGAACGTTCGGACTTTGATTCGCAGGGTTGGGAGCTGCAGCTGCCGAAGGGAATGTTTCGGGAATCGGGAAGCGAAGTTTCGTGACTGGGACTTGGAGTTGATCGTAAAGAGAGAATGCGAGGGAGTTGTGTCGTTCTGTACTTGTCCTGCCGCAGCTCGTTTCCTCACGATACAGCTGAGAAGTCGAGATGGGAATAGAGACGATCGAAGATAAGGCTGGTTTGCTGCGTTGGAGGAGATGCAGTAGAGTGAAGAGAGGCGATGAGGTCGTGAGAGGCGCAACTCCTTCAGGACTGATGACATAGAAGACGACGTTCTGGTACAGCTTCGACACATCGACGATAGCCATAGCTGAGCAAGTCGAGCGATTAGCAAGAGAATCATAAAAGGTTCGATAGGAGAGGTTGAAAACTCACAAAGTATCTTGCTATCTTCTTTCGAATAGCCTCGAGTCAGTGATCCAGCAGGGAGAGCGAGATGACCATCTTGTGTTCCTCCGAATTGACCGGAACTCGGAAGAACTCCTGTCGCATGTTCTCCCAATCGCAGACCCTATTTCACCACTTCAATCAGCACCATCTCACAAGCGTGTATAGAGCTAGAGAGCGTACCTGATAGATGGAAGCTGCATGTTTCAGCCATTCGTCGATGAGATCATGCATCGTGGTTCCCGCTTCTTCGTAAATCCCAAAAGCCGTCACATCTTTCCTTCCAATAATCGGTTCGAACCCCATCGGCTTCCAGAATTCCATCGCCGTCGTTGCTACTTGAAGGACAGACTGTTGAGAACGTAGAAGGAGACTAGGACTGGTAGCGGTCTCGAGAGGGGAGAGAGCGGTGTGGTCGGCGAATAGGGGAGATGGACTGAGGGTCGAGCAGACAGAGGAGAGGGAATCGGAGATGTCCTTAATTGCGGAGTTGGAAACTAACGAGCGTGAGAGGAGTCAGCATAGTGCACGAACTTCGCGAGGTCAAAGGAAAGTGGAAACTCACCAAGTTTGGGTTCAGGATGAGATTGACCGATGAAACCAGACAATGTCGACCGAAACTCTCGATTAAAATAAATGTGATCGATCAGAACGGATAAGAGGACTTCTTGAGCTGCCGCGACCGCCGTAGTGGCGAGAATCGGTTCGGGAGTAACGATTTGACGCTTGATGAGACGATTGGCGAAATCTCCCAGAACGAGGAGTTCAAGACCACCGAGTTTGACGAGAGTTGTCGAGCCATCGGAATCCGGTCGCTGATCGTCGAGCGCTTGTTGCTGTTCCGTTTCGTCCATCTCGATATCGCTACCATCTCCAGTATCCTCATCTGCAGTTACCGTTCCATCGCTGTACTCATCCTTCGATATCGCTCTCTTCCATCCTCGATGCCTCGTCGAAGTCAATGATCTTCCCCTCGAATTGCTTCTTCCCCTCCTCTCCTTCGACCTTCGATCTCGTTGAAGTCTCTCCGCGACCGCTATTCGTGGATCGCAGATTGATGTATACCACGGCTCGAGTGACCGAGAAGAACTTGACGAGTCTTGAATTCGCTTGTGGTCGAACCCGAACTCTTCCTCATCGGATTCTGGCGTCGGAAGTCCGAACTTGCCTTTGCGAGGATCGTACTTTGCGTTGGCCAGATCGTAAGAAGGAGAGAAGTGAAGAGCATCGAAAGCACCCGGTAGAGGGCAGCGGCGGAGTTGAGGAGTCGAGGCGAACGAAGGGCGATCACTAAGGGAGACAGAGAAAGATGGAACTGGAATGCTCTCGGGTCGAGTAGGGGAAGCAAGGGAAGTCGGAGTTGACATGATGGCAGCGGAAGATGGAACGATGGTTGGCGCAGCTAGACCGAGAGCGTTTGCGGACGAATCGAAAGTGAAATGACTTGCAGCGGGTCCAACGGGAGATGAGTGGATAGCGAAGTGAGGAGAGGTATGAGTGGCGTATGGAGAAGTAGGAGAAGTGGAGGAAGCGAAAGGGGTTGTCGATAGATGGGAGAAGTGGTCGACAAATTTCGGACTCGTCGTCGTCGAATGAGCGAGAGGGAACGGGTCTTGCATGACTGAGAGACCCATATCGGTTGATGGAGCGAGAGTCGTTCCCGGGAGAGGTGTTGGAGCAGTATCAAAGAATGAAAAGTCGTCGTCGTTCAAATCGAGGAGATCCATTCCATCATCGTAATCCTGGTTTCCCGTTGCTGTGCCCATCGCTCCATTCGAGGTTCCATAAGATCCATCTCCCCAATCAAAGGAAGCGAATGCGTTGTCGAGAGAAGTCATCGGTTGACTCGTCGAGACTGAGTTGTTCGAAGGCTGAGTCGAATGAGGCGGTTCTTCAGGAGAAGGATAGAGGCCGAGACCGAGACCGTCGATCTCCATCGAATGATTTCCAGTAGGTTTATGATGATCCGAAGCTTGAGGGAAAGAAGGAGTTTGAGTCGAGCTGACAGCGGTCGTGTAACCTGGAAGAGGGAAGACAACATCCGCTGGACTCGGAGCTTCCGTCGAGGAAGTACCAAGAGACATGGGAGTTCGCATATTGATCGGAGCTGCAGCAGGTGGCGGTTGTCTCGTTCCCTTCGCTTTCCCCTTCTCTGCTTCTTCCGCCTTCTTCCTCTCTTCTTCCTCCTCTTGAGCTTTCTTCTCCCTCGCTAGTTTCTCTTCAGCTTCTGTCGCTCGTCGAGTCGTCTCATCTTCCATCCATCTCCATACTTCATTCGTTCTCCCCGCTAACGGATCTCTTCGAAAGTTGATCGTTTCATCTCCGTCGACTAGCTTGTCTCGCCGTCTTGAGCGCCCGAGAGCTTTCGCTGCTAGTTTCCGTCGAGCTGAAGAATCGTAAGGGAAAGGAAGGAGAGAGGGCGCTTGGTTCGAAGGTTGAGAGTGGGAGAGATCGGGAGTCGAAACTGGTGGGGGAGGGAAAGTTGCACCTGGGGAAGTGAGCGAAGAATGTCGAGCGATCGAGTCGGGAGGCATGGCGGGAGATAATTCAGTCGGAGCAGGTTTGTCAGGAGAAGACTGAGGTGTCGGCGGTGGTGGTGGTCGAGTTCCGTCTATGACAACCAATTCAGCTGGCCATACGAGTTCCTCCCCTTCTTCCATCGTTATTGAAGCTACTTCATCCAACGAAGGAGAGAGATCAAGTCGACATGTAACCCAGTCGTTGCTCTCAATTTCCAACCCAGTGTCATCGAGTTGTTTCCTCCATCTCTGTTTCATCTGTTCCAACTCCTTGTCCGAGGTACCATCGCTCAGGTGTATCCGTCGGACGAGTTTTGCCTTGATTCCGAGAGGCGCGAGGAGAATAGGGTAGCCGATTGGAGTAGAGGAAAGGTGAGATGGGAGCGATTGATAAGGAAGTTCTCCGACTGCAGTCTGGACGAAGATAGTCGATCTTTGTACGGTGAGACGAAAGGTCGAGACGCTGGCAGAAGGAAGATGTCGTTTTCGAGGAGACGAGGGTGAAGAGTTCGAGTAGTGCGAGTCGCAGGATGATGGAGGCGGAAGGTAGACGAGTGATCTGCCTATTCGTTGCCATGTCCGACCATTCTTGTATCCAGAAGAACGTGATGAGGCGATGATTTCGGCGACCAAGGTGTCTTCAACGGAGGCGAGGAAACTTTCGTAGGCGAGTGCGACATCAGTCTGTCGCAGTGGTGGACCGACGGAAGGTAAGGAAGAGAGGAAGTTCGATGATATGGCGAGAGCGGAGGGATAGCTTTGAGCAGGTCGTGCGAGGGGCGAGAAACCGGCAGATTTCGGGGTCGAGGTCGAATTTGTCGATGGAGGATAGAGAGCCGGGTAAAGGGTTTGGTGACTGAATGATCCAGAAGAAACGCCTACGTATCAGTGAGGAGCTTGTCAGTAATCGAACAGGCTGAAGAATGGGAAGAGAGAGAACAAACATTCGAGTCCATCGTAATTGAGATCGTCAAATAGTGTGTTTCCACCTTCTGCCTCTCCACTCCTGATCACTCCGAATGCCCATAGTACTCTTCCAACACCCTCTACTTTCTCCCTTGTTACATCTTCCTTCTCTTTACCCTTCCCTTTGACATCACTCTCTTTCTTCGGTACCTCGAGCTGAGCACTCGCGACTCTGACGTAGCACAACAAGTCCAGTCTATCACCCCCTTCTCTGACTTTCTCCTTCCCACGCTGAATTAGATCCCGTCGAGCTCGCTCAAACGGGTCTTCATCAATACCGAGGCGAGAAGATCGTAAAGTCTTGATCTGATCGTCGAGTTTCGAAGTAGACGCATCCGTACGAAGTACACGAGGTTGATATCTTGATAGAGGTGTAGATGGGAGGGAGGGAGGACCGAGGAGTGGAGAGCTGACAGAACCGAGTTCTTCGCTGAGGAGTTCGTCGAGTGGATTTTGAGTTTTTGCCTTCTTCTTTGCTGGTCCTTCTTCCTTCTCTTTCCCTTTCGATATGGAAACTGAAGAAGCGGATGTAGCAAGAGGAGGGCGAGCTTGTGTCGTAGCGGTCGAACTTGAGGAGGCAGAGGTTGAAAGAACGGGAGGAAGGAAAGGATCGTAATTCGAGTAATCGGCTTCGGAGTCGGATAATGGAATCGCTGAACTTTTCCAACATCTGTACTTGATGACCCACCCTTGACCCAATTCTATCAACTCTGAATTGACTTTGACTTGATCCGCAGTGATTCTCTCCCTAACTCTCGGCCAAGGTGAATCTCCCACTCCTCCCCAAGAATGATCTTTCCCACCTGCCTGACTCGATGAAGTTGAAGCGGAGAGTTTCGGAGATGCCGCTCCAGCTAGAGAGAAGGAAGAAGTGGAGGAATTGAGAGGAGGTCGGGAGGAAGAAGAAGAATTGAGGGGAGTTGGAGGTGCATTCGGTCGATTCGGGAGAGAGAGTGGATTTGGGAGAGGAGTGAATGAAGTAGGTGGAGCTGGGGTATAAGTAGAAGGAGGTCGATTTGAAGTAGTTTGAGCCGTCGGTCTAGCAGGAAGCGAAGGATGAGAGAGGGGAGGCATCCCAGTTCCTGTTTCGACCCTGCGTTATAGATCAAGTAGTTGTTCAACAGCTTAACAGTACCGTGTGTCTTGGGACATTGCAGGTGAGGAGGGTCGTAACGGATGGATCGAGGGGAGGGGAAACGTTGAGAGACGAGGAGGGAGAGATATCTCGGAGTTGCACTTCGTGTCCGGCTCTGAGAGGGATTCCCTGCTAGTAGCGATAGAGTTGAATGCTTTGTAGGTTGAGTTTGAGAGGTTGATCGTTTGAGTCGACGTCGCTCCTCGAGTCTCGAGACCGTCTTCGAATTTGTCGTGGATTCTCGTCCCTTTTTCTTCGCAATTTCTTGATCTGTTGGCTCCGATTGAAGCTACATGCGGAATGACCGTTTGCTCATCATGGTTCGACCGAAGAACAGGCGAGAGGAAGCAGAAAATCCAAGAAACCTATCCGAACTCCTCCAACGACGAAGGGTAGACTTGGGGTAGACGTCCTTCGCAGAGATCCCTCGTCGTCAACAATTAAACAGAGAGAGGGTCGACGGAATCAAGGTATATTTTGCGTTGCGATATGAAAACTGAGGGGTTTGAACGATAAAAAGACTATCTAACTACTCTCCTCCTTCTTTGCCGACTCCAAGAACCCTTCCAACTCCTCCTTCTTCATAGGATAAGTATGTTGACCCTCCTCCGGATAACTCCTCGCCCTAACCTCTTCGATATAACTCGCAATCCCTTTAACCGCCTCTTCTCCAACATTTCCAAACTTTTTGACAAACTTGGGTCCTACGTGAGTCGGCGAAGGGTCGCCTCCCAGCATATCGAGTTGTACGAGTACTTGTCCATCCGTCATGTTTCCCGCACCAATCCCAATGGTCGAAGCCTCGACTTGCTCCGAAACGTATTTCGCAACCTCTGAAGGAATCGCTTCCAACACCATTGAGAACACTCCTGCCTTATCCAACGCCCTCGCATCCCTCAACACTTTCATCGCTCCACTAATCGTCTTTCCCTGTACTCTGAATCCACCCAAACTTGAAGCTCGTTGAGGAGTCAATCCAATATGACCCATGACTGGGATTCCCATTTTCGTTAGGTGTTCGACGAGTGGTACGATTTCTTCTCCACCTTCAATCTTGACTCCATCCATATTCCCTTCTTGAATTAGTCGAATCGCTGCTTTCACTCCGTCCGAAATCGAGGCGTGGTAGGTCCCGAATGGTAAGTCGGCGATCAAGAGAGAGGTGTGACATCCTCGTGCGACGGATCGACAGTGATAGAGGAGTTCGTCGAGAGAGAGGGAAGTCGTAGAGGAGTAACCGCAAGCGACCATTGCGAGAGAGTCTCCGACGAGACAGATATCGATGCCTCGTTTCGTCGTCGTTGTGGTCGAACATGATGAGGTAGACGAAGGAGGAGGGGCGGATGCAGCTTCAATGAAGCGTGCAGAGGGGTAGTCGTGAGCAGTGAGCATAGTGATGGGGATTCGTTTCCGCTTGAAGCTTTGAAGGTCGAGTACGGTACGCTTCTTACGAGGAGCGGGAGGAGGACCTTGGGCTGCCGACGCTGAAGATGAAAGGGGAGCTACATTATTGCGAAAAGGGTTGAGTCAGCGAAAGTGGATTCGACAAAGGGAAGTTTGAACGTACTGGACTTTTCGGATGGGTAAGAGCTGTATGATCTCCTTCCCTTGGTAAGCTTCCCACATCGACAATTAGCTTTGTGTAAAGTTTGAGATCCGGCGAGAGATGAGAACCGGTAAGTTGAGGTCGAAGCGAAAGGGGCAGCAATCGCTGCTGGTTGACTTCGGATGGCTGATAGAATAGGTCGAGCTACTGATCCAGTGCTCATCTCGTGTAGTTCTTTGCGTAGTGGAGGTGAATGGTTGGAGAGCAACCTTTCTCTCCTCACAACTTTTTCGAAAGTGGCTCAACCCTCTCCACCTCACACCGACTACTCGAACACAAGTACATAACACTCTCGAAGCTCATACAATAACATCTGAAGTCAACCGAAGTCTAGCCGGTACCGATCTCGAATCTCACTCTCTCCTCTCGCTTTCATCCAACCTCTCCCACTCCCTCAAGATGCAAACCTCTCGACAGTCTACCCGTCTGCTGAGATCGATCACTCAATCTACTCATCTCCCTATATCAGCTACTCGACTTTCAGCTTCCACTCCTCGTCGATTCAAATCAACATCTTCGCATCCTCTCTCAGGCAGCGAATCCTTCAACTCACAGGGCAATCCTTTAGCAGGACCATCGAAAGAGAAGGAGATCAGATCAGGACCTCCCACAGAACTCTTGACTGTATTGGAGGAGACGATCAAGGTGAAATTTCATTCCTTTCGTTTGTCATTCTTCGCAATCGCTGATCCCCTGGTCTTCATAAGACTCATGGACCATTACCTGTACCTAGATTCATGACTCTGTGTCTCAACCATCCGACGTTGGGTTACTATACGACGAGAACTGTCTTTGGGAAAGAAGGAGATTTCGTTACTTCTCCTGAAATCTCGCAAGTCTTTGGCGAGGTGCGTCTGGAGTTAGCTGTCATGCCCTGTACCCTGTTCTGACATGTCATCAACTCCTCCGTTCAGCTTCTCGGGATTTGGTACGTTACTCAATGGCTGCAACAAGGAGCTCCGAAGAAAGTACGAGTTGTCGAACTAGGTCCAGGTCGCGGTACTCTCCTCGCTGATGTCCTCCGAGTGCGCTAGATCTCTTCTTCAGCTTCACTCACGAGCCAAATACAAACTCACAGTCTCTCGCTCGGATCTGCAGACATTCAAATCACTCCCGGCTCAATCCTCTCCACCAGTCACTTCGATTCACCTAGTCGAGCAATCAGAGGCGCTACAAGGTGTACAGAAAGAAGCGTTGCGGAGATCAGGGTTCGGCGAAACTCCTGTCTTCTGGCATAGGAATGTCGAAGAGGTACCGAAAAGTAGGTTCAGAAAAGATCTCAGCCTGTGATGGAAGCTCGGACTGATCTTCTCGTACTTGAGCCCACAGGTGAGGACGAGTTCACTGTTGCGATCGCACACGAGTTCTTCGATGCCCTACCTATTCACATATTCGAGGTGAGTCAACCTTTCGCAATTCCACTATCCTTCACTTACTGATTCGTCTCATTTCCCGTCTCTAGCACACCCAAAAAGGATGGCGAGAAGTCCTAGTAGATATCGCCGATCCGAAATCATCAGTCATGCGAGTTTCAGAGATCTCATTAGCTTCCCTACTTTTCCGCTCGAGCTGATAGCGTTCCCTAGGTCTTGCAGTGTCAGCGCAGAAAAGAAAGAACCTTTACGACTCGTCCTATCTCCTACCCCAACTCCCGCTTCATCTCTCTATAGTTCCCTCGGAGATCTCGCCAAATCCTCCACCTCTTCCTCACCAACGCTTCATTCCGCCGCTCCCCTCCTCAACGTAGACACGACTCGACCTCCTGCTCATTCCCCTTACTCCCCACCCTCAGCCCCTGTGAAGGGTAAAGAAGGTGAAGCGAACCTGACTGCACAAAGATTCGCACGATTACCTCAAGGATCAAGGTTAGAGATCAGTCCTTCTTCTTATGAGGTCGCTAGAGGGTTTGCGAAATTGATTCAAGGGGAGAAAGGGGGTGCTGGATTGGTTGTTGATTATGGCGATGCTAAAGCTTTTGGAAGGAGTTGGAGGGTGAGTTTTCGGCGATCTCTCTCTCTTTCTTTCAGCGTCGACCAAAAGAATAGACAGCTGAAGGGATAGTTCGAAGTACAGGGTTTCCGAAAACATTCGGTTGTGGACCCATTGAGTAAACCCGGTCATACGGATTTGACCGCAAACGTCGATTTCTCTTACTTGTCGGAAGCGATGAATGAATTCGGTTAGTTCCGCCTCTCGCTCTCTCTCTCTTACCCTAATCAACCGACTGAACAATATGTTTGTCTAGTTACTCCTCATGGTCCTTTGACTCAATCAACATTCCTAACTTCTCTCGGACTCGCCCCTCGTCTCGCTTCACTCATGAGATCAGCGACTTCCGAAGATCGAAAGAAAGATCTCGAGTCGGCAGCGAAACGATTGATTGATGGGACTGGAATGGGAGGACAGTATAAAGTGTTGGGAATCACGCCGAAGCGAGTAAAGGGGATGAAGGAAGATTGTTTCCCTTTTGATTTGGAAGGGATTGAGCAGAAGTAGAGGAGGAGATACGATATTTGTTGCAACATTAGACTAGAACTGACAACAGATACAATCAGATACGAACAAGACGACAGAAGGCTATCGACGAGAAGGAGAAGCTGATCTTCGACGAGAGCGAGATTGGGAATGAGAGCGCCTGCGCTCCGAAGTCGGGCTTGCATGTCGTCTGTACTTGATATCGGGAGGTAGAGCTGGAGCGTATTCTTCGCCATCCTCCTCTTCCTGCACCGGATCTTTCGAATATCTTCGTTTCCTCGGTTCCTCTCTCTCGCCTCCTTTCCTTCCCTCCCTTCTCTCTGTCTCGCTTTCCACCCTTGCAATCTCACTCGGTTCTTCCTGAGCTCTATGATTCCCCTCCCCCCTCTCTATCGCACCCTTCTCTCTCGGCTCCTTCGCTTTCTCCTTCCCCCTTCTCAATTTCTTCCCGCACTCCCGACACAACACGACCTTAACCAACGCACTCTTCTTGACCCCATCCTCGACATACCCAAAGTTCATTTCCGATTCCTCCAACCTCGTTTCTACCAAAGGAGTTGAAGAATCTGGATCTACTATAGCTCCTTCTTCTTCTTCCAGAGCCTCGAGAAGTCTTGAAGAGGGTTGATGGAATTGACAACGCATTGAAGCGCACGTGAGGTGACCAATTCCGAGTAGTACTTCATCCTCTGTTCTCCAGCGAAGACCGATCTAGAAACGAAGAGAAGAGAGGTTTGGTTTTGTGAAGTGAAGTGAGGAGAGGAAAGGGGAGACGTACGGCTCCTGTACTCCAGTGTTTCAAGTTGACAATTGCGAACTCTTTGAATAATGAATCATAGTATTTAGCAGCTACTTGATCCTCCCACGATAAAGTCGAGGGGTCGACTTGATTTGAACGAACGAATCTATCTCATTCAGAATTGATTCAATCATGCTGTCAATTGGAAGGGAGGAAAGACTGACTGATGGCGTTCTTTGAGTATGTCCAACTCGTGTTTCGATCGAGGTTTAGGAGGTCTCTTACCTCGATTATAAGAATCTCGAATTGCCCAAATTCGTTGGTCTCGTTCGAACGCGTTGAGAGGTTCAGTCGTTTGCACCTTTCGTTTAGACATTCTAAAGGGTCGTGTGAAAGGTCGAGAGAGTCGAGTGAGGAGTAGGAAGCCAAAGAGCGAAAGAGAGGTTCAACTTGAACATTACACATTAAAATGGCTGGAGGACACGGAGGATACCGTAAGTCTATCATACTACCTAATCAGAGCAATACTGACCCGTCTGCCTTGTTTAGAACCCGTCAAAGTGATTACTTTCTCATCTCCCCTCATCTCTCATCAATCCCTGCCAACTCACACTCCCTTTTGGTGTACAGCTTGACCCTGGAGTCGAATCATGGAACTATATGGTCAGTCTGACCTGCACTCATCCACTCGGGAAGGAGCACTGATGAGATACGAGGTCTGGCTTGACAGAGGGAGAACGTCTGGAGGCATTTCAAGTTCACAAAGACTACTGCACGGTTATCATTGATCTGGGGTGTACTCGTACCCGTTGGAGTGTTTGCGTTTGCTCAACGACAAGATGTAAGTCATTTCCGCTCTTCCTTCCTCTCCTCACTTCGCTTGACTTGAACTCATCATCATCTCCCTCTGCTGCCTTCTTCCTTCTCGATGCCTCTCGTAATGGTTGAATAGCTCAAATGGGATATTGCCGGTGCGAAACGAGATGATGCGATTGCACGATTTGGTCCTTCTTCAGTAAGACCATCCGAACGAGCGGGACAGGATTCAGTAGAGGAGGAATAAAGCGGGTTTCAGGGGTTTGTAAACGACGAAGGAAGATGGTCGATCATTGTTTGCAGTATCAGGGTTTCGTTCTCATTGACAATTGCGAAGAGAAAGAAGAGGAAGCACTTTAATCGTTTACTCGACGACGACGATTTCTATTCGATCGCGCTTGACTGAAAGACTCGCAATTTAGACAGGATCAAGATATCGGGACGGATAATCTTCGATAGAGCAGTGAGAAAGTATGTAATCTATCACTTTCGGAAAGTGAAAGTCGCCCAACATGTCATCGAGTTTTTCTGTCTCTCTTCCTTTGACTTCTTCATCTTTCCTCTTCTCGCCCGGATCGTTTGTTCAAGGAGCTGCATGACAGCACCTCTATCTCCTCGGCAAGATGCCAAACCCAACGTAAGCATCTATTCTTCATTCTCTCCCTCCCTCTCTTGTCGATCTCATCTTAAATTAATTTCCTTAAACTTTCGGTCCAAATAGCACGATCGACCACTCCGACCGCCTTACACAGAAGCAGACTTGGAGAATTTGGCACCAGTACCAGTAGTACGAGGGAATCGAATGAGAACAGCATCAAACGATTCGAATGGATCAGTCGAATCTCACACTTCCCTCGCTCATCTCCCTCCACTACCTCCTACGATCTATACGAATCAACATGCATACAAGGGAAAAACTTCAGAACCGACTGCTCTGCAATCTTCGATCGGTTTCTCATTGTCGAAACTTCTCACTCTTCCAACTTTCACCGCTTTCCTTAGTACTCAAACTGGTTACACAGGTAAGCAAAACCTTCCGTCTTAGTCTTCGAGCGTTATACTGAGATCAGAAGCTTGTTTGCAGATTTCTGGGAATATCTCTTAGCATTCTCTTCACCTCACCTTCACACTCTCGAACTCCAACGAGATCTACAAGCCCTCATTCGACTCACGAACCACAGTTCAGCCGCAGCACGAGGGATGAGAGAAGCGTACTGTACTCCTAGTGGAGAGAAGAAGGTCGTATTGAAGGCGGATCTGACAGAGGGAGATCATGATCATGATTTTATGAGTGACATGGGAGATGCGTTGGCTGAGATCGCGGAACCTCCTTCTGGGTTGGAGAGGGCTAGTCAACATTTACTGCAGGAATTGTATGCGACGGAATTCGAGGTGAGTCAAGCTTCTTCTTTACGCTCGAGAAGTCGAGCTGAGTTCCTTTTCTTTCACAGGCTTTCGTCAAACATCGATTACTCGCTCATACGAAGCTGCAACTGGAGAAGAGAGATCTCAATAAGAACGATGTAGCTGGACTGTAAGTCTAAAACCGATCGTCTCAACTCCTTCCAAAGAATCGATCTGACTCTCTTTTCGAATGATAGGGGCGAAGCGTTCGTCCTGTCGAACCCGAAGCTACACGATTGCCCGATCGTACTCGCTTCCCCAGCGTTCTGTGCCGTAACGGGATACGCCCAAGACGATATCATTGGAAGGAATTGTCGATTCTTGCAAGGGGAAGCTACGAGTGTAGAAAGTGTTCACGAGATTCGTCAAGCTATCAAAGAACAACGACGTGAGTACATCACATCTTCCTACAACGACTCCGAAGCTCACCTGAATCGCCGTCGTTTTCTAGCTGTCACGCAACTTTTACTCAATTACGATAAATCTGGTGCACCATTCTTCAACCTCCTCTGTATCATTCCCCTCTTCGCTCCTACGGGAGAACTCATCTACTTCGTCGGAGGACAAACCGATGTTACTGGAGCACTCGGCAACGGTTCACGACTTCAACTACCAGGACGAACTCCCTTACCCGAAGAACCCAACAAATCCGAGATCGACCTCTCGGCCTTCTCTCCGATCGTACAAACGAGTGCAACCTACGCAGCAGCCGCAAACGACGCCAATTCAATCGATGAACCAAGATCGAAATCTGCTCAAAGTCAGAACGACGATTCGGCGAAATCGAGTAGTGAACCGAAACATCATTATGGAGCGGAATTATTGAATGGTGGAGGAGGTGGGAAAGAGAAGAGTTCATCGTCCTCCGTGAGACCGAGACCATTCTCGAAAGGTAGTCGACACTCGTTTTTGGGCCCGAAAACTTGGAGTACGAAACCTCAACCTAGTACAACTATTACCACGACTATCAGTGATGGGGATGAGAGTCCGAAGCTGCAGTACAAGCAGGGAACGGTTGAGAGGAGGGTCAACGAGTTTCAAACTACTTATGAGAAATTGATCTTGGTCAGTCGAGCTGGTGAGTCCTCATTCCTCTCACTTTCTTTCTTCCTCGGATACTCACATCGTTCCATATATAGGTCGCAAGATCCTCTTCAATACTGGAGCGTTCCTTCGATTCTGTGGACTCCCAGCTTCAACAGCAGAACAAATCGACAATTCAGTCCTGATCAAGACCGACCTACTCGAAGTCATCAAAGGACCGAACGGAGAGAATTCCGCAGAAGTGAAAGCAAAGATTACTCAAGCGATGGAGGAAGGGAAATCGTGTAGTGTTAGATGTGGGTTCAAGGTAGAGGAAAAGAAAGTTCTCTTGTGAGTTTGGGCAATGCGCTCGAATCCTCTCTCGATTGCAGCAACTAATTCGAGGTTGTCTTCGTCACAGTAAAACGCGGTCAGCTGTTGGAGCACCAACAGCGTATGGTGTACTGCATTTAACGCCGCTGAGGGATTTGGATGAGAAAACTACTGCATACGTCGCAATGTTCGTTCTGTTCCCTTCCTCTATCTTTCTTGAGACTATCACACTGACTCGCCTCATCCCGTTATATACAGCTTCGCTTGATTCACTCATTATCGAAATCATGCCTTTACTCGAATCGGATTCGCTCTTTTCCCTCCCTATCTCTCCTTTGTGTATAGATCTCTCTCTCTCCCTCTCTTTCTTTGTCCTCGTTATCGGACTTGTTGATACATATCATATCGATATCTTCTGTCTCTGTACTTGTTGCTTGTGAATAGCCTTTAGTGTGACTAATCTTGAACGGACTTTTTCGAAGAAGCTGACCGACTTTTGACGATTCGAGTCCAATGGAACTTGAGAATAGGTGACAGACTGTACGGTGTATAGTCGCAAAAGGAATGAGGAAAATCGATTTGCTCGAATTGGTTGCGAAACTTTTCGAGTGCGATCGATTTCTCTTCCTCTCTCTCTCTTCCTCCTTGCTCTCCTTCTCTCAACACAAAGGTCTGGATCGATACTCGGTATCAGTATGAGTGAATACCAATCTCATGCATCTATCATGGCGTGAGTCCTCGCTCTTCTCCAGCTCTTCATCCCGAAGTTGTTAACTCGATCATCGAGCCTCTCACCTCTCTTCCTCTGCAGTGAATCGTATCACACTGATGTAGATACTAGCAACATAGGTATGGCTATGACCAGAGATCGTGAGCTGATCTTCCTCGCCTTCTTTCGAGTCGCAACAAGAACTGAATCCGACTTTACCTCTGACTTTCTCCTTCAAAGCTTTCTCAGCGGGTCGCATTGATGATCCGTTGGAGGATTGGGCACCTCCTGCTCCACCTCTCGAACGTCTCCCTCCTTCTCAAGCCGAATCTTACCTCCCCTCCGCCGGATCGCTTTCGATTTTCGGAAAAGGTCACTACAAACCCACCTCGAAACCCCTCAACCTCCCTCTCTCGCCTCTCCAAGAGTCAATGAGCTACTCTCTCGCACGCTTGCTTTCACTTCCTCGTTTCGCCGCTTTCCTTAGTACTCCCCTTGGATTCAATCAGTTCAAAGCGTATCTCTCTGAACACGGAGATTCGACCCTCGTCACTCAACTAGAAATGTGGCACGATCTCAACGTCCTCAGCGCCCTCTCGTCTCAAGTAGCGTTTGCCGCAAAAGGCGTATCGGAAGTTTACGCAGATGAAGTTCAAAAATTGCCAAAGCAAGTTGGAAAAGATTTCGTTCATTCACTGAAAGATCTTGTTGAGGGAACGAGTCATGGTCTCGATGGACCGGCAAGGCATTTGCTCGACTCTCTCTATGCGAGTGAATTCGAGGTGAGCTTTCGAAGTTCGTCTATTCCCGATTGGCAAGGTCGCTAACTCCCTTCTTTTCGACTCAGTCTTTCATGAAGTCTCGTCTCTGCAAGTACACGACTACTCAACTTTCTCGCTACAACTTGTCGGTCGAAGATCGTACCGGAATTGGAGAAGCTTACGTGCTCGTCAATCCACGCTTGCAAGATCGCCCAATCGTCTTGGTCTCCCCAGGATTCGAGCTTCTCACGGTGAGCTCGAGTTCTGATCAGAAGCGTCTTTGAACGTTGGGGCTTATCTCTACTCTCGGCTTTCACAGGGTTACAGGTCGAAACAAATCATCGGTCGCAACTGTCGCTTCTTGCAAGGCAAAGCTACCTCTCCCGAAGCCGTGAAAGCTATCAGAGATGCTGTCGATACCGGTAGCGACATCACCCAGCTCGTCCTCAACTACACCTCCGAATGTCGCCCCTTCATGAACCTCCTTACAATGATCGCTCTTCGCGACGTCTCTGGTCAGCTTACCTACTTCATTGGAGGTCAGACTGACATAACAAGTGTCATCACTGGAGATGGTCTTCTCTCCCTCACTCGTACTGGAGACGACTTGCTCAACACGACTCAAAATGACTTCAGTCCAGGAGTTCGACTCGAGGCTCGTGAATCCGCTACCACTTCTCCTCAAACCACGTCTCCTGTCATCACTATCCCTTCTCCTCCCTCAACTCCTACTCCCGGACAGACGAGCTTCCATCCTCCTCCTACTCCCGAACCTCCCACGGTCGACAAAGTCAGTTCGTTTCCTCCCCTTCTTTCCGTGAACCTTGTGCTGACCTTTCCCGCCTCGTCACCTACAGTTCAAAGCTTTCTGTCACAGATTGTTTGCAAAGAAACCGAAACAACAAGCTGAATCGATCATGGACGAACCTCGCATTCCGCTTACTCTCCCTCCCAAGAAAGAACCTCAACCTCTCGAGGTGAGCTCAAACTCAATCTGGCTCCGTTTTCGACTCAACTGACTCTCCAAACTTCATAGACGATTGCTGGAGAGTATGCATCGACCTACTCGAAACTCCTCGTCGTCAAGCGCGAAACCCGAGAGATCCTCTTCGCAACCAGTGGCTTCCTTCGCTTCGTTGGATTGCCCGGCAAGAGTCGTCAAGACGTCAACGCTTCACCCCTAGTCCACCTCGATTTCCTCAACCTCATCATATCTCCTCAATCCGACAATCCTCAAGCAAACAAGGAAGTTCAGTTTCAGGTGAAGAAAGCTCTCGAAGAAGGCTTGCAAAGCAGCTTGTTGGTTTCGATTCGCTACAAAGAAGCGTGAGTACTGAGTCCCCCTCCGGCTTCATCGACGAAAAGCGACTGACAATGCATCTGCGCGAGAAAATGTAGTCGTTCGAGCCAATTCTTCCCTCCGTCTGTTAGCGGTCGCCTCTACATCTCTCCTCTCGTTGACTTGTTTGGCGAGTCGGCAGCTTCAGCAGTCGTGTACGTTTCGTCCTTTCTCACCTTAGAGATCGCATAGCTGATGCGTCGTCTCGTAGTTTCGCTTGATTGTTCGCTTTTTCGATTCAATCGCTTGATCGGTAGCAGTGATATTCCCTTTGATTTGCTGAATGTAATGCCTTTTCTGACCAGTTTGACTGAGCGAGTGCTAGAGGAGAGATAGGAAAGCGAGGATTATTGACATTCGACAGCAAGAACAACACAGGTAAAAACGACAGAATCACTCGTCTTCTTCACTATCCTCGATGAATTCACTGCGCGAACAAGAACAGAGTCAGTCAAGACCCTCAAGCTGATCGAGGAAGGAAGTGAGCTTACGTAGACTTGATAAGGTTGTTTGCCCGACCTCTGCGTTTCCTTCCCGGAGCTCGAACTGGTGCGTCTTCATCATCCGGATCATGCTGTTCGTCTTCATCCATAGGTCGAGCTTCGCCCTTTGCCTTCTTAGGTTTCTTCTCCTGTAAAAGTGAGAAGAGTCAGCTTGAATCGAAAACGGGAAAGAGAGTGCGAGAGTGGCAACTCACCTTTTTAGCCTTCTTCTTCTTAGCAGGTTTCTCAGCACCATCCTCATCGGTCGAACTAGCTTCCGCTTCCTCCCCGCCCTTGAGTTTAGTAGCTTTCCTCTTCTTTCCTCCTCCCGTTCCCTTCTTCTTCTTCTCTCCCTCATCATCACTATCAACGAATTCCTTCGACATGGCAGCCCACATAGCACTTGTCTCCTCCCTCATCTTCTTCCTTTGTTCCGCCAACGCCTCGTTCTGTCGCTGTCTCTCTGCTTCCTTCTTCGCTTCCTCGGCGAGTTGTCGATTCCTAGCTTCTTCTCGTGCTTGTCGAGCTTGGTTAATCTTACCAGCTTCGGTCTCTTCGTAGGCGAGTTGTTGTTCGAGAATCGATTGGAATCGACCTTGAAGCGAACGACCGTAACCGGATCGCAATCGAGGGAAATCTTTCTGATAGGGCGTTTGAGCAGTTTTGTTCTCACTGAGCTCGTTGAAGAGTCTGTACAACCGGGATCCGCTCGCATCAGTCAGACTCGATCAAGATGCAAGAGAAACGAGAACGTACGACTGGGAAGATTCGAGGTATTCGAGTCCTTTTCGAAGTTGTGCTGAAGTTCGAGTTTCGTTTGACTTTCCATACAAGACTTCGATAGCTTTCTGTTTGAGTACTGCCATGTTGAAGATGTTTGAGAGATCGGTAGGGTAGAGATCGGTAGCCTGTGAGAGCGAGTCGAGGTTAGTTTCGCATTCTCAGCACGAAGGGACTGAACAAAACTCACTTGTTGACCGACGTGAATCGCTTTCTCGAGATCGACGAAGCTTGACTCCTTCAGTGCCTTGAAGTACCATGCTCGAGCGAGATACCAAAGAACTGTCGAACTCTTGTCCTCGAGGTATCGTTTCGAAGCGGTTGTGTACTGTAGGAATCAGGTTCACGAGATCAGTCATCAAAAGTTGAGAGATCTTCAGAACAAATTCGACGTACATTCTCAGCAGCTCGTTCGAACTCGTCTCTCGCGATGTGACAGTGTCCGATGTTGATGTAAACCGAGGATTCGTTGATCGATTCCTTGACTTTCGTAAGAATGATGAGAGCGTCTCTTGCGTTCCTTTGTCGACTTTGAGCATCTGTGATTGCCGTTGAAGAGGAGGAAGACCCGTTTACTGCTGTAGTCGAGGATCCATCGTTGCTGTTTCCTAACGCTCCCTCTGCCAATCCGATAGCTAGACCTTGAGCGGCGATAGCACACATCGGATCGAGTTGTAGCGCCTTGTCGAAGAACTCGGCACTCCTGACATATCTCGCTTGACGTTCCCTAACGGCTTCTTTCGTATCTTGTTTGTTCTCCCTCGCTTCCAAATAACTAATGATTCCACTCGCGCAGAGAGCGTACAGGTCGTGTCGAGAGACTTCTTTGAGAGTCGAACGGGCGAAATCTCGTGCTTGTCGGTGTTGGAACGTTTCGAAGAGGAAATAGGTGTAGAGCGCTCGAAGTTCGGGAGAGTGAGGTTGAGACGTCAACGCTTCCTTGAGGTGAACGTGAGCGCGATCCCACGAGGCTTGATCCTTCTTCCCTGCACCGGAGAGCTCGAGTAAAGCTAACCTCGCTTTCGCTGCGAGCCGAGAACAAGAACTCATCAGTTGCTGGTCGAACTAGAGATGAGAAGACACTGTCACTCACCATCGACGAATTCAGGATGACCTCTCAAGACGTTCTCCCATCCTTCCCTCGCCTTCTCCTTCATCCCCAACTTCTCATAACAACACGCCAAATTGAACGTAACCATCGTCAAAACCGCATCCGTCTCTCCACCATCCAACTCTCCTCCCTTCTCCCCAAACTCTTTCCCAACAGTTTCAAACGCCAATTCGAAGTGACCCATACTAGCTTCATAACTCTTCTTGTTGAACAACAAGACTCCGACATTATTCCTAACCCTCGCATCAACCATTCTTTCCGCCTTCTCCAACTCGCCTTGATAAGCTTCATCATCCATATCATCCAAGTTTGATAAACTGTCGAGTTGTTGTTCGACCTGAATCCTTCGTGCTTCTTGCCAAGCTTTCAAACTCCTCTCAACTCCAACTTCATCACTCCACAACCTCGCCATTTCGACAAACATCTCTCGATCATTCGCCAATTGTCTAATCCTCTCACTCTTGGCAATTTCTTTCTTTGCCACTCCATCCTCTTCTCCTCCTCCTTTTCCTTGCGCAAAGATTCGTAAGACTTGTTCGTAAGACTCTTTTGCGGCTTTACGAGATTGTGCCGAGTCGGAGACAGAGTGGAAAGTGAATGCGAGGTGAGTATGGATTGATGCGAGCGAGACGAGAGCTTCGACAGTTTGAGGATGTTTTCGTAACAAGGTTTCGAAAGCGTTGATAGCAGCTGGGAATTGTTCTACATCCATCCCAAACACACTCGTCATCAGTTCTTCCCATCCAACTCGAATGAAAGAGAAGAAGACGTTTACCAGTTCGAATGAAACATCCACCAACTCCTAAATGAGCAATCACCATATCCGGGTTCGCTTCCACCGCCCTCTGATACTCGGTCAATGCATCCCCAGTATTGTAACCACTAGGATCCGCGTCCAAAGCCCTCGCCAAATTGAAATGACTCTCTGCGATCAATAACCTCGTCTCACTGAATTGTAAACTCCTCTCAAACAATTTCATCGCCTATAACTCGCATCCTTCCCTCATCAGTACCTCTTCCATATTTCAAGGGAAGGGAAGGGAGACGTACTTGTTGAATACCTTGACCTTGAGCATTTTGAATCAATAAATGATTCCCTAAAGGACCCATACAAGCCGCCAAAGTATTATCTCGTTTGAAAGCTTGTTGTACCAATCCAATTCCCAACTCGTAAGCTTTCAACCTCATCTTGTTGCCACCCTTCAACAAAGGATCCCTCGAACGATTCAAATGCAATAATCCCAATAAAGTTTGAGCAGAGGTCGATTGAGTTGGGTTCTATGTTACGTTTTCCACAAAACTTCGCTTATCAGGACTAAAAAAGAGGTGATAAAGAGGAAAGAGGAGAGGAACGAACGATAGAGATTGAGCGTTCCCAAGCTTTACGAGCTTTTTCACGATCCCCTAAAAACCAGAAACATAATCCAATACCTACTCTTGGGTCGGGAAGGAAAGTTGGTTCGAGTACTAGGATTTGTTGATAGATTTTGAGGGCGGGTCGGAAGGAGAGTTTCGAGAAGAGGATACGAGCCTACATTTTTTCACTCTCACCAAAAGGTCAGTATCAGGATTCAAAAGGGAGAGAGGGTAAATGGGAATGAGAAAAGGAGAGACGTACACGACCAGTGAGAGCCATGAGGTGAGTAGGTTCGTCGAGTAAGATTTGTTCGAATAATCGATTCGCTTCTTCTAATTTACCTCTAGCCATGGCCAAAGCAGCTGTAATACACGATCGATGTCGAAAGGTATTAGTACAGTTTCTAGGAAACAGTGAGTGTAAGGGAGAGAGATGCGAAAAGCATCATTACCTCTCAAATCCCTCTCTACTTTATTCCCTCTTTGCAACCCTTGAACCCTATCCAAATCTTTCTCGACCCTGTACCAATAATCCTCTTTCGTCATTACTTTGTCCCTCCTATCTTCCCGCTTCAATCCAGGGTAGACTTCCTGAGCGTGTGAACTCTCTGGATGATGAGGATCTTTCGGGAGTGCGAGAGGAGCGGTTCTTGGAGTTGAGAGACGGGTTTTCGGTGCTAAACGGGATAGGGAGAGGTGGTAAGATGCTTTGAGGAGGTATAAGGGGGATTGTTCGAATGCTGGTGCGTAGGTACGAAGAGCTGAGAGGTGAAACGAGAGAGTGAGTTTCAATGCGGAAGTGAAGGAGAAGGAGAGAGAGAGGCCAACCATCTAAACCTTTATCAGCGTAATGTAATGCAGTAGCGTACCTCCCTCTAGTCCAACACTCTTGAATGAACCTAGCCCACAAGTTTGGTTTCACTCTTTCTCTAGTCAACATGTGGACTACTTCGTCTAATTGATCGATTGAATCTTGAATGGATTGGTGAGGTGAGAACATCTCTGCCAAGTCGAGTTCGATGATCTCTCCAGAGTGAGAGAGGGGTACTTCGAGAGAGGAAGGATTCGTTGAAGGTGGAGGAGGAAGGGGAGCTGCTCCATTATTGACTGGAGGAAGGGTCGTGTCCATCCTGATTGAATGTAGTCAGAGTCTAGTGAGTGGGGAGTAGGAGAGAGAGGGAGAGGAGCTGTTTCGTGTCCTTGCAACTTTCTCTCTTCCTCATCAACTCGAATTCACTAACAATGGCAGGACGAATGCCAATGATGGGCGTTAGTTATTAATCTCACTCTCTAGATCACGACGAAGCTAATCCCCATTCGAATCAACCAGAACCCTACTGTAGTTGTCCTCCGAGAAGGAACTGACACTTCCCAAGGTTAACCCTCTCTCATCTCCCTCACTCTAGAGTAGCTCCACTAACCCAGTAACCCCCTTATAGGTACTCCTCAGTTATTGAGTAACATTGCAGCATGCATGTCGATCGCACAAACTGTCGCTTCAACTCTCGGTCCTCGAGGAATGGACAAACTCATCGTCGACTCTTCGGGACGTGCTACCATCTCGAACGATGGAGCAACCATTCTCAAATTGTTGGACGTCGTTCATCCCGCGGCGAAATCACTCGTAGATATCGCGAGAGCTCAAGATGCAGAAGTTGGAGATGGTACTACTTCAGTCACTCTGTTGGCGGCAGAATTCTTGAGGGAAGCGAAACAATTCATCGAGGATGGTGTGAGCCCTCATGTCATCATCAAGAGTTATAGGATCGCAGCGAGATTAGTCAGTTTCCAAACTACACTTCTCTTTCTTCCTCTCTTCTCTCTCTCTCTCCAAGCTAATCCCTCATTCTTTTCTATTAGGCCATCGCACGAGTCAAGGAACTTGCAGTCACTGTCAAACGAGAGAATGAAGAGTACGTCTCTGTCCTTTTCTCCTCTCTTAACTCGAATCATTCTAACCCTCTCTCCGAATGTAATCTAGGGATTTCCGATCCCTCCTCCTCAAGTGCGCCTCGACCTCGATGTCTTCAAAACTCATTCACTCGTCAAAACCTTTCTTCTCCCAAATGGTCGTCGACGCCGTTCTCACTCTCGACCAACAATCTCTCGATGCGTCCATGATCGGAATCAAGAAAGTACCAGGAGGTGGAATGGAAGAATCCTTGTTGGTGAAAGGAGTCGCGTTCAAAAAAACTTTCTCATACGCCGGATTCGAACAACAACCTAAGAAGATTGAGAATCCTAAAGTACTTTGTTTGAACGTCGAGTTGGAATTGAAAGCCGAGAGGGATAATGCAGAGGTTAGGATCGAACAAGTTTCCGTATGTTTCTATCTCTCTCACTACCTTTATCTACTCTGTCGTAACGGGAGAGCTGATAAGAAATAGGGAGAACGCGCAGGATTATCAAGCGATAGTAGACGCAGAATGGTCCATCATTTACCGCAAACTCGAATTAATCGCTAAATCCGGAGCACAAGTCGTCCTCTCCCGACTCCCCATCGGTGACCTCGCAACTCAATATTTCGCAGATCGACAAATCTTCTGTGCCGGTCGAGTCGCATCCGATGATCTTCGTCGAGTCGTTTCAGCAGTTGGAGGATCCGTTCAATCTACTTGTTCAGATATCAGGGACGAACATTTGGGAACTTGCGAGTTGTTCGAGGAACGACAAATTGGTGCGGAAAGGTTCAACTTGTTTGAAGGGTGCTCGAAAGCGAAAACTTGTACCATGGTTTTGAGAGGTGGAGCGGATCAATTCATTTCGGAAGTCGAGAGGTCGTTGAATGATGCGGTTCAAGTGGTGAGGAGGGCGGTAAAGAACGGTACTGTCGTCGCTGGTGGAGGTGCTATGGAGGTACGTAGTTTTCAAAACTCTACCGATTCTCTTTTTTCGGAAGCTGTACTGATTTGAATGGAGTTAACTCGTGAATAGATGGAGATCTCTTCCTACCTTCGTTCGCACGCTCGAACCTTACCCGGCAAATCTCAATTGATCATTTCAGCATTCTCGAAAGCTCTCGAAGTGATCCCTCGTACGATCTGCAACAATGCCGGACTCGATGCCACGGACGTCTTGAACAAACTTCGAATGCTCCACGCACGAGGCGAGACCTGGGCGGGAGTGTCGGTAGATGATGACAGTGGGAACTTGGGAGATGATGGGAAATGGGGAGAAGGAGTGAGGAATAATTTGGAGGCGTTCGTTTGGGAACCGGCGTTGGTCAAGGTTAACGCGCTTGAAGGAGCTACTGAGGCAGCTTGTATGGTACTGTCAGTCGATGAAACCGTTACGAACCCAAGTTCTCAAGTGAGTTCCTCTTCCATCTTTCCTCTCTCCCCGATTCTGTACTCACGCATGACTCCGTCGTTGAAAGCAACAACAAGGACCTCCTGGACGAGGCGGTATGGGAGGAGGACGTGGACGTGGACGTGGAAGATAAACGTCTATCTGTCTCTGTCTCTTCATCCTCTTTTTTGTCGATTTCCCTCCCTACCGACTTTGCAACCACCCTCGCATTCTTCTTCTTTCTTTCCCCACCTCCCTTTCTCCAACTACACCCCCTCAAAATACCTCGAATTTTGTCAGTCTCTTCGACATTACATGCAAAACAAACGAATTCATAGATATCACTTCCTTCGGCTGCTTTCAACTCTCGCTGATACATTGAGAGACGTCTACTCGGAGTAGAAAGCGCTAAGTAAAGCAGATTCGATTCAAGCAGAGTGAAAGAGTCACACCGTGAAGTGAGCAAACGAAAAACAAAAAAAAGAATAACGGAGGAGGCACGAATAGGGACAAGATGTGAGAGCGACGGAAGAGCAGGAGATCTATCGACACAGGGGGGAGTCGAGCAGATGGGAGGAAGGAAGGAGGAGGAGAAGGGGAAGGAAGTGGTGAAGAGGAGCTTGAGTGTTCGGGAGAGATAGAGAGGCGGGAGTTGAGAGTGTTGGTCGAGGGAGCAGAGGAACGAAGGAGAGAGAGCGGGCGGGGCGGGGCGGGGCGAGGCGAGGGAAGGGAGGAAGAGTGAAGAAATCGAACCAGCGATTTTCTCTGGTTTCTTCCTTTCGTCTCGTTCGCTCTTGGTCGTTTCGAGGGAGGGCCACGAGTGAGAGTATATCGCGGGTGTGCGTGCAAGTGCGAGGATGGGCGGGAAGAGGTGAAGGTTGAGGATCGAGATGGAGGAATAGGGAAAGTGTCCGTTTAAGAAGTGTGCAAGGTGGGAAGGTGAGAGGGTATCGTTGATGAAGAGGAAAGGGTGAAAGGAGAATTGTACAAGCAAGTGTCGAAGGAAAAGAACGGAATGGATGAAAAAGTCGAAAAAGAAAATTGGGTCGAAAGGAGGATTTCCTAGTAGTATTGTCCACCGTTTCCTTGTCGACTCTGCGCTCTAGCTTGAGCAGCATAATCGTAACCCATTCCTCCTCCTGCATTACTGGCCATCGTATTCATCCTTCCCAATTGAGCTTGTTGTTGAAGGGAAGAAGAGGATGAGGCGCCTCGTTGGAGAGATGGATAGTAGGTGGGTTGCTCGTGAGGGTATCCGACTACAGAGGAGGAAGGGTTCAGTAAAGGATAGGAGAAGAGGAAAGAGAAAGCAAGCTCACGTTGAGGAGAGTGGGGAGCGGCTGAACCATAGTAAGGTTGTTGAACGTAACCTGGTCCAGCGTAAGGGATACTAGCCAAGTTGTGACCGCTGTAAGATCGCTTGTACCGTCAAGACTCTACTCGTAGGGAGGGAAAGAGTGAAGAGAGTAGCGAAGACTCACGATTCAGACATATTCATTCCATTCCCTCTCATACTTCCCTTCGAATCACTCCTTGCCAAACTCTCGGCGTACCCCGCTCCTCCTCCATACGCACCACTCAATTGACTCTGACTCCTATTGTGTTGTTGGTTCGAGTAACTAGGTACTTCGGGAACGAAATCGATAGGTTCCAATTTCGATTCGAACCTTTTACTCGGACTGAATTTAGTTTTCCTCACGATAGTCCAAATAGCTCCTACACCCGCGATACATGATGCGACTACGATGATTGCGATGAGGGTACCATGAGGGAGTCCACTGGAGGAAGAAGAGGAATCTTTTTTCGAGTTGGCGGCACTTGCGGATGCGGACGAAGTGGAATCGGATAAAGTCGAGGAACCGGATGGAGTTACGACGATGATCGAGGTCGACTGACCAGGTGGAATTTGCGAGGCTGAACCGGTCGAACGAGGATTCGCGGCGATCGAGGAGGAAGGGGATGAAACGATTTGAGAAGCTGATGAAGCGGGAGGTTGAGGAGAAGAAGAACTAGAAGTTGCTGGATCATTCGCGGCTCGAGTTTGTTGTTCTTCTTCTGAAGTTCCTACTTGGGCTTGAGAGGAAGAAGAGGAGGAAGTTGAAGGGGAAGTGAGAGCTTGAGTGAGGGAATCCAAAGGGGAATTATTGTTGGATGAAGGAGGAGGAGCAGCGGAGGACGCGACTGCTGGTGCCGCTGGATTAGAAGGTGAAGCGGCTTGACTCGTAACCCCTCCTCCAGGTGTACTGGCTTGACTAGTCGAGTCTCCATCACCGCCAACACCTCCTGCTTGTTGTCGCTTTCTCAAGATTTGCATAACTCCACCTTTCTTCTCATGCCTACTGATTAGTCCGTGTTGTTGATGAGTATTGGCGAGTACCAAGCTAGTACATGATAGTACTAGTAAGACTTGAAGTGTCTTCATCGATGTTTAAAGTGCGGGGTCGACAAGAGAGGAAGGAAGGGAGAGAGAGGGAAGAAGCGGACGAGGGAACGAGCGTGGGTGTTGCGAGTATTGGCTTGTGGTCTGAGTCGGGAGAGAGATTGATCCAGCAATCTACTTGATCTGGAAGGAGTCGAGGGGAGAGTGTTGAGAGAATGGAGCGAGGTCTTCGAAGTTCGAAAAAAGTTGAACGACGAGGGACAAAGGTTTCGCGTCGTCACTAGTCTACTTTCTCTGGAGAGGGACGGGATAGATAGAAAGCAGTTCTAGTGTTCACGACGGACTGATTGCATCGATAATTAGTTCTCTCATTCCTCGACCGACGCGGTGAATCTGAATCCGAATGAAAGTGTTTTTGCGATGCCGTTGAGGCTAATGTATTGGAATTACAACGAAATAATCAACACGAAACAAAATTGAGAAGTAAAACCCCGGAACGAGAAGAGAAGAGATTGCGATAGAGAAGGGAAGAAGTAAAAACCGGTTGACGATTCGCGAGTAAAGTGTTTCGTGGTTCCGTTAGAAGGGGTGGTGTTGTCACAGTGAAAGGAGGGAATCGAGAAGGTTGCGAGAGTAGGTTGCGAAGGGACGAGAGAGGGGAGTTGGAGATGACTATAGAACGTCGAAAAGGTCTTCGACAGCGCAACAGAACTACGCCGAGGTGGAGAGACTATCAGTCGTCTACACGAGAGATAGTTTATAAGGGATCGACGTACCTTTCCACATGCTACACTCGCACTGAGGGAGTATTGAGAGATGGCAACTTTCTCATCGACTAAATGATCCGCAAAGTTATCGGGTCTGTCGGCATCAACTCCGATAACATTAGCCACAATCACGGTTGATGTATTCGCATGGAATGAGACCCACCCATGAGCCATAGCACCAACGAAAACACAAATCGAATGAGTATCCGGAATCGTTGGCAGATATTTCGTCAACTTGACCGGGGTCGCATCGAACGACAAAGTGATCTTGTGACAATTCGTCGGCAAGTGGTCGGTGATTGGATTCTTGATGACTTTCAACAGTTTCTCTGAACCGTTCAGGGATCGAATCGAGAGTTTGTGAAGGAGTTGAACTGTGCGAATGAGAATTCGAGGAAGCTCAGTTTTCCCGGGACTTTTATTAGGTAAAAGGAAACTGAGGTCGGGATCAGACGCACCCATGAGTCCACCGAATCGTTTGAAAGTACGAGGAATTCGGACAGAGGGATTCACTTCGATCAAGACTCCTCGAGCAGTGTGAATGTAAACTTGTAACCTTCCCGCCTTGTTCAAAGGTGAATCAAGTAACGTCAACAAACACTACACGTACTCACATTCATCAGCAACCATCTCGTTGAAGGGATAGAGCGAGAGTGAAAGACGTACTTGATGAGTGATATCAGGTCTAGCATGAGCGATATCCCTTCCCATTTTAGCCAACACACCTTGATGATCATCACAATTCAACAAACTATACTTCTCCTCTCCCTTTCCACCCCTCGCACCAGCAGGAGCTGAATGTTTGTAAGTTTCCAAACAAGCTTGTTCTAACACTACGATCAACCTCCTCGTTTGATCCTTCTCTGCGTTCGTCTTTGGAGCTTTAGGTGCGGTGGGTACGAGAGTTGGATTGAGAGGAGGTGAACCGGGTGCGGGTCGTTTACGAGAGGGTTTGGATTGAGATGAAGAGGAAGAAGTCGAAGTGGATTGGAGTTTGGCCGAAGGGACGAAGGAGGGGGATGCGACGGATAAGGTGGATTTGAGGATGGGTTCCTTGATGGTAGTAGGGAGGTTGACCTTGGTTGCAGAGGTGGAAGGGGAATCACTCATTTTATTTTGATGAGGAAAGAGAGGAGAGGAAAGGGCGAGGGAGACGAAGGGCAGGATACTGGCTCTACTGATATGTTCCTACTGGTTCCTAGAGAGTGTATCAGCTGTTCAGAGAGATTCAAAGTGGATGGTAACTGATCAAAGACACTCTCTCAAAAACTTTCAATTTGACCAAAAGGTCGATCTTACCCTCTCACCATTCACTCAATCAAGCCATTCACAACATGCTGAGAACCACAGCGAATCTATTGAGAACAGCGACTCCTCGTCAATTCGCTTTCACTTGTCCTCATCGGTTCCTATCAACCCCACCCTCTCCTCTCCCTCCCTCTCCACCTCCCCAATCAAATCAAACCACAGCAGCCTCGGCAAACCCTTCCACCTCATCCTCAGCAACCATGCAATCGAAATCCGCAGCTGGCGTGAGTTTTCCCTCTCACTTTTCCAACTTTCTCCCGACGATCGCTGACTCTCTCTCTCTCTTTCGTTGGATGACTAGCCATTCACGTTGAAAGCAGGAGCAGTGTTCCTCGTTACTGGAGTAGCATTATATTTCTATTTCGAGAACGAGAAGAAAGCTTTGAAAGAGAGGAAACGACAAGAGAATGCGGCGGCTAGGATTGGGAGACCAAAGATTGGGGGTCCTTTCGAATTGACCGATCAGGATGGAAAAACTTTCACCGAGAAGGAGTTGTTGGGGAAATGGAGCATGGTTTACGTGAGTTTGAACGACTTGAGCGGAATCTTCGTTTTCTTGAGGAGAAGCTGAGATTGTGTCATGTGGTCGATCACAGTTTGGTTTCACGAATTGCCCAGATATCTGCCCTGAAGAGCTAGACAAGATGACCGATGTAGTCGAATCAATCTGTGCGTTTTCACTGTCTCTTTCTCTTCTTTCCCGCACAAACCTGATGTCTCTTTCTCTTCTTATCCGATCTAGCCAAATCGAACAAAGTCGACATCTTACCTGTATTCATCACTTGCGACCCGGCACGAGATGATATCAAAGCCGTGAAAACCTACGTTCGAGGTGAGTGACATGGATTCCCGCAATCATTCGTTTTTTCGCGACTGACGTTGCGAGTTCTTCGTTGTTGTCATTTACAGACTTCCACCCCTCTCTAGTAGGCCTGACAGGTCCCTACGACGACATCAAACGAACGTGCAAAGCCTAGTCCGTTCCCCCTCTCTCTCCTTCCCCTTATCCCTCACTGACCCTTTCCCTTTTACAGTCGCGTCTATTTCTCGACTCCACCCAACGCGAAACCTACAGAAGATTATTTAGTAGATCACTCAATCTTCTTTTATTTGATGGATCCCAAAGGGAAGTTTGTGGATGCTTTTGGAAGGAGTATGGGAGCTAGGGAAGTTGAGGCAAAGGTCAAGGGCTATTTGGAGGAGTGGGAAGAGGGTGGAGGGAGAGGGGCTTGGAGCGATTAGGGAGTCGTAGTGAAGGGGGGTAATAGTGAAATGTTTATAGGAAGGGAATTGCACCACTCGAAACGAGGAAAATGAGCGGGAGCGAAATAATTCGGGAGAGAGCGGAGGATGTGACGCAGATCTACGTCTCAGAGAGAAGGTAGCGGCGAAGTACAGGCGGAATCAGCCGTAGAAAGGAGGCAGCTTCGTCGGCTCATTCTTTCAACCTCCTCTCTTTATCTCGCTTCGGTTCTCGAGCCGTAATCTCTTTAGTTACACTGCGACCAACTAACGATAGGTATACACATGAGGCATAGGAGGAGCATAGAAGAGGGGAGGAGGAAGATTAGGAGGGGGAACAGTACTGGGAGCTTGTCGAGCTTGACGTTGTTGACGGCGGAAGAGCAATTCGGGATCTTGCAACGACGCAGCGAATACGGGTATTTGACGCATCTCTTCGAAGCGTGTGTCGGTGTAATGGAGGTTGTCCTGTTCGGGTAGTCGGGTGAGTTTTCGACAACGAGAATTCTTCGAACGAAGGGGAAAGCTAACGATTTGACCTCGCGCAGCTTGAGTGTGTGATGAGACGGCAAGGCGAAACATGGGGCTAGCTAGACGCGGGACTCTGCTCTGATACTCGAAGGAAAGAGCACTGCAGCGGTCGATCGCACCACAAAAGTCTCTCTCACTTCTCCCACTCTCGAAAGCTGGAAACAGGATCAAGCTAGTTTCACTTCACTACAGCTTTGAACGTTTACATTGAGCTCCAGCCGAATGGTAAAGGGTGAGGAATCGGTTCATTCGCTTCGCGCTGCCTTCGAAGTTCGACTCGATAAGGTAGATTCGAAGCTGCGATGTGACTTGGAGTGTTGAGGTTACGATCAAGTCGTGCAGATTCTCAGTGCATCGATTCCTGAATCGTGTGAAAGTAAGAGTTTGGAAGAGCATTAATTTCGTAAGGATCCTTATCGGGGAACGAAAGAAAGGGCGACTTACGTGCAGGTTTCGGCCAGCAGTGAGTATAGCGAATACGTCGGCCTAATCACGAAGCTGTCGTCAGGCAACCGATTCTCGTACCGATGGAAGAACGTACGGGGAGCTTTTTCGAAGGAAGCGGTCTCAACTCAGCGGGCAAGGTGATTGCCTGTTCACTAGAGTCTGTGAGCTGACAGAACACCCAGCCTAGTCATGATGGGACGCACTTTCGAGTCGAGAATACCGATGTTACGCATGGCGTCGATAGCGAGCATTGCGAAAGCGTGGCGAAGACCCGATGCGAAAGGGTCAAATGACGGTACAGAGCGAGATATTGTTGACGCTTGAGCGGCAGAGTAGGACAAGGTCGCTCTCTTGGGTGCTGATGCCTCAGTACCTCCGTAGACGCGAGTGTGAACCGCGACATGGCTTTTCCAGTCCGTCAAGAGAAAGCGTGAGCATCCGAATACTTGAGAGTACCTGTCTCTCGCAGATGTTAGTATCATCTGATCCTGACAGAGTTCAACAAGGGCAGCAAGACTGACATGAGGATCTGTGGTAAGTGAGCTTTCATACAATTTCCTTCCAAAGCGTCGAACGCGCTGCGAGACCATTCTAGCGGTTGCACGTAAGGCACACGCTGTATCAAGCAGTGTCAACAGTCGATACTTCTGTTCAAAAGAGGTCAAAATAGGATAGCTCACCTTTTCCTCGACGATGACCAAAAATTTCCGCAATTCCGGTTCCGTGACTGCGCCCAGTTCGTAAGCTCGGCGACTGACCAACACAATGGTGTGATCCAAACTGATATTCTCTACGGATGGACTTTCGTTAGATACAGCAATAATGGCAGGATTAGGCTCACTCAATGATTCGCCTGCGACGATATTTATCGATGATCCGCACTGAGCCGCTGGTAGAATGATGAGCTCTTCTCGAAGGTCTTCGTCAATAAGCTTGTTGAGTAGGTCGATCACAGGAAGTATACCGTTCGTCAGCGTAATGTCGCTGCCAAAGTACAATGTCAGTGCTTTTGCGATTCGCAAAATCTGAGCCTTCGAACTCACCCGACATCTCCCTCTGAGTCCAGTACGCGCTTTGACTGTTCTGTTTTGGGGATCCAGATACGAGCATATAGCAGCGAGACGCGATAAGTATCGAACAGCGCTTGAGAATAGCGTTTTTGCCATTCGACGTAGTGGATTTTCGTCTTGTCATACTTCGCGGCGATAGCTGTTTTGTTCGCTCTGCTTCCACTCATGTTCTGCCTGACTATAGGGAGCACGACTAAGGGCTCCTCCAACATTGACCAGGCGGATTGGAAGTTCGAACCATGTTCGTTTTGAGGCTGCGAGAACACTTCAGGAAAAGTCAGCAGAAACGAAGGCACGAGATTGAGCTCACTGCGAGTAGTAGTGATTTGGAAGCCGACAGCCAGCTTCGCTGCTTTCTTTGACGAGGTTTCGAAACGTTGAAGGAGACCGACGATTGGGCTGGAGTGCGAGCTATAGGGGCGAATACCGTGGTCGCCATATTCGGTTTAGGGAAGTGTGGAGAGAGCGAGAGGATGAGTAGGGGTGAGAGAGTCGCGTGGAGGCAACCCCGGAAAGTCCGCGGCGATGCTAAGGAAGCGCGAGCGAAACGGTTCTGCTCGTCCTCTTGCTTCCTCTTTCCCTCCTTATCCAACCTGATCCTGATCTACAAGCCTGAATGGACTCGCCGCCAGCCGGACTTGCGAAATCAGAGATCGCAGCTCTGAGAGCTCGTCAAAAGGTCATCAAAGCTTCTCCTCTCCGCAAGAACACTCTGCTACCCTTCAATCTTCCTTCAATCTATCCCGAGTCAACTTACTCTCCCGATCAATGCACGTCCGAATCACCGAATCCTCCCCGGCAATCCAGCGAATCTCTTCTCGCTCTCCTCGGCGCAAATTCTCGTCGGACCTTGAGCCTCAAGCTTGTGAAAGGGATCGAGAAGAAATTGTCAGTATGGAGAGCCCATATAGATGTGGAAGGAAGGAAGAGAAAGGTTGTCGTCAAGCTTCACGTAGATTCAGGATTGAACCGCGGGGAATGGGATAGAGGAACCAGTACAGCTGAGAGAGAAGCAGCGGCGTAAGTGATAAACACTCATAACGCGTCCCAGTTTCAAGAGCTAAAAGTAAATTCAACACGATTAGCTATCGCTCGTTCCGCTCGACGCAGGGAGTAGACGTACCTATCTGCTACGGATTCTTCAATTTCTCCGCTCCATGGAATGAAACAATCGTCGGCGTCATCTTGGAGGATCTCAGCAAGGTCTCAACGCCTCTCTCGTGCTGGGCGGCAAGCTACCTCACATCTGGCGAAGGTTTCGACGGATCATTCGACAGTGACGATGAACGTCGTGCTAGAAGCTCGCCAGAATCCGAAGCCGAGAGCGAGGATGAAAGTGAACGCAGAACGAGGGAGAGGCAACAGGCTGAGGAAGCTGTTCGCAAGGCAGAAGAACTAAAGAAGTTCGTGAGTCGCCTTTTTTCATCAACATCGAGTAATTGCGAGCGAACTCACACATCAGATATGACACAGATACTTCGTCTCCATGAAGGGCAGCGTCGCCTTCACGATCGAGAACACCAAGTCCTGCCGGATAAGAACGACATCTTGGTTCTACGCTCCTCCACTCTCGTCGATCCCCACTTCGTGTTCACCGGCTTCAAGAGCACCTACTCGAAACTGAACGCGGAGAAGGTCTTGAAGGAGGAATTGGCCGTGATGGAGACGGAGTTGAAGGATGATTTCGGTGAAGACGAAACTCTAGGATTCTCGCGCGATTTCCGCGATTGGCCCGAAAGGAGGCTGCGAGGAGAAATCAAACATCTCTTCGGCGACCACGTTGAGCACGAATGGCGCAAGTTCGGGTTGTTCGATTACGTTGGAGATGTCTAGATGTTTGAGCTTTTCGTAACATTGAACAAGCGTGCGACTAATTTCGCTTCGTCGGAGTCTGATTTCACAATCGTAAGCTATCGGCTGACCTCGAGAGACAGCGGAGAAACGTACCTATCTCCTTCGTAGCAGTGCTCGGCATCCTCGAGAGTCAACGAGTTTGACCGTGTCCTCTGATCGCTCTCCTTCCTTCTCGTGACGGCGCAGGTTGAGACCCAGTCGTTCGAAGTGATCTGAGGTAGCGAGGGAGTGGGTAGAGTTCTCCTCCTCCGCGAGATTTGCGAGAACGTCGCCCTTTATATCCTCCCTGCCGGCAATACCTCCTCCATCCCAAAGACAGCCAACACTCGCTCCAGCCTCTCCCTACATTCCTCTACTCCACTCGTCTTCTTAGCCCTACCTCCAACCCCACTCATCATCTCCTCCATCTCCCTCATCTCCTTGCGATCTTTCAATTGTTGACTGATTCCCTCATCCTCATGACTCTTCGCATGTTCCTCTGCCTCCTCATCCACCGGTAACATCCTCACAGCATCCAATTTCCCCAATGCATTGACAATCTCCCTCAACTCTCCAACTATTTCTTCTTTCTTTCCATCCTGAGTTTCGATCGAGTTGACGAGAGTACCGGCATGTTTCGCACCGCTTGTGGTGGTCAACAAAGAGAGTAATGATGCTGCTATGCCTCGTAATGAGCCTAGTTCTCGAGCGTAAGGTGCAGCTAAAGCGAATCCTTGATCAAATCCTTGTTGAAGTTTGGCATTCTTGCCTGCTGTGATACCATCTCGATAGCCAGCCTATTCACGAGTATCCCAATCAGCTTCATGTATGACTCCAGGCAGAAGGAGAGGCTTACATCAGAGTAACGAGATGAAAGTTTCTCCCATTCTTGTTGAGAGATTTGTTGAGGAGCTGTAGAGGCTGTAGGTCCCGTTTGAGGTTCATCTTCATGCCAAGGGTCGTCGTCGATCATCGAAGAATCGTTGTCGTCGAAAGTCATCGTTTCGGTTCGAGGTGGAAAAGAACGAAAAGTTCGCTTCCGCAGAGCAGCTCACTCACTTTGCGAAATCCCGTTCTCTCGCTTTCGACTCGAGCAAGAGCAAAGATCATTCGAAGGCTGCATTCCAGTGCGCCGATCGAAACAGAATAAACGAAATGAAGGGAAATATGATATCCAAAAAGAATGAGAGAAGTGTCTTCCGACCAGCGGCGACGAAATGGGGAGGGCCTCGTGCTCTATCCCTGCAGGACGTTGTCCCTGAAGTACTTGGCAGTGGCTTCAAGAGTGTTGCCAACGACGTTTCCAGCAGTTTTGTATTCGCAAGCCTGCGAAACGACCGGAGGAAACGTCAGCGATTGATCGAAATACTTGCAAACAAGGGAAGACGAGCTTACGTAGAAGTAGGCGTTGGTCTATAACGTCGAGGACATCAAGTAGAGGCGGAGTCAGTAAACAATACAGGAGTAAGCGAAAGACTGCGAAATCCGACAGCATTTCTCTCGAAATCGAGCGCGAAACGTAGGCTGTTGCGACCTGGAGAGCTTCCATGGGGATGGAAAGAGACTCACCCAAGGAGCTTGATACGTGAAAGTCAACGAAGAGCAGAGAGTTTCAGCACATCCAATCTCAGTCGTCGATTTCCAGACCTGTTCGCCACCGACTTCTTTAGTCAAGCAGGAATCGACGAGCTGAAGCAAGCGACGACGAACCTGTTGGGTGAAGTGACCGGTAGATCCATTGTAAGCAGGAGCTCCCCAATTGTAATCTTTCGCTTCGTCTAGCATAAACGAACGAGACAAGCCAATAGAGTCAGTCTCGCTATCAAAAAGACCAGAAGAGAGAGTCAACTTACTTGACCACATGCCGATCGCACCTGCTACGTCACTTCCTCCACCGAAGTAAGCAGCAATGTTTTCTCCAGCGTTGACGGGCTCTCCTCCTCCATGTCCGTAAGCGCACTTGTCAGTCCACGCCTGAGCGGCCGAGGCGAGTTCGTTTGACCTGTACCCCACATGCGCGCATGATCAGCAGGGATCTACCGCGATCGATAGCAAGGAAGAGGGCGTACCAAGAAAGAGCAGGAACTTTGTGTTTCGCACGAAGGTCGTTGTGGATCTCGAGAGAGTCCTTGGCGAGTCCCGAGAGGGAGGCCGATGAAGCTTGAGTCTTTGCGGGAACTGGAGCCTTCGAGCTAGTCTTTGAAGCAGGAGGAGAGGTCGACTTCTTTTTCGACGAAGTTTGACGAATGGGTGAAGAAGTAGGTTTCGCTTTCGTGTGAGTGGCCGTCGATTTGTGAGCAGTGACCTTTTTCGTCGAGGTTGGTTTCGAGACGCTTTTGGTCTTCTTGTGCTTCTTTGAGGACTTGGAAGAGGATTTTGACTTTTTGCCTGATTTTGACGAGGATTTAGAATCGCATTTCTTTCGGTGAACGCGGTGGTGATGTTTGAAGTGCTGTTCAAGATCATAAATAGCGTCAATCAAAGATCGATCAGCGCGTTTTTTAGGACAAGGTCACGAAAACAGACACAAGACGAACATTTCCAAAAGGGCGAGCAGTAGCGACGCTAGTCGATTGTTGGATTGTGATAGTGGTGTGCTTGGTGACTACTGTTGCTGTAGTACTTGCTACGAGAGCGAGAGAGGCGAGGAGGAGTTGAGAAAGGACGACCATAGTTGAGTGAACGAGAAGAAACGAGAGTGTGTAGAAGAGCGGAAGAGAGGTATCGAGGACCGGCCTTGAAGTGTGCTAGAGAGGAGTACGCGAGAGAATGAGAGAAGGAGAGGGAGGAGAGAGGAAGGGAGACAGGGAAAGAGGCAGAAGAGGCTCGAGAATGTTGCAACGGACAAGGACAGGAGGAAACGGTTCGAACGCCGAGGACATCTGATCATCGACGATGCGAGCGTCTCGAAAATGCTTCGTAATTGGGCGAAGCGCGAATCCGAGGATGAGAGAAAGTTTACGAACGAAACGAGCGAAAACTCTCCACGCCGACGAGGACAGAAGGACAGCAGGATTATGTACTTCAAACAATCTAAGGGGAAAGAGTGTACAAAGATGATATAGATCTAGGAGTCATCTTCTACTCTTTGCGAAGAGAAGAGAGAGAAGACTAGAATGCAAAAACTGACAACAAAACTCCCTTTTTCGCCATTTCACCGCTCGATTCTCCCAAGCAAGAACCGACAGTCTCCTTCGTTCATTACTTCCTACGACACATCCATTCGAGAGATTCGAGATATAAACAGTTTGAGAGGGATTCGAGGAGGAAGAGGGAAGGAAAGGGACGGAGTAGGTAGATTTATGGAGGAGGCATTCCACTCTCCGCGCTGAAACTGCTAGCGTGACTACTTGCATGACTTCCAGTTCTTGAAGCGTGAGGTCGTGGAGATGCGTTGTGAGAGTGAGGGTCGGGATGATTCGAGATTGGAGGAGAAGGGTGAGGGCGTGAGTGATCATAGATATGTGCAGCGTTATGTACAGAGTGTTGAGGATGTTGAGGATGAGGGGGAAAGTTGTTTGGAGGAGGTTGGGTTTGAGACGGATGAGGAGCGGGAGCGGGTTGAAGTGGGTGAGGAGTGCTGTTGGAGCGAGGGGGGAGAAATTCATGAGGTACAGGTTGGGATTGTGGCAGGTTGAGATGTTGTCGCAAGTTCTGATTATCGGCTTGTAAATCTCGATTGAAGGTTTTAAGTTGACCGATGAATTCGACAGCTATGGAGAAACGAATTTTAATTCACACTATCGAGGTAAAGAGGCAGAAGGATGTGAGCTCACCTTTCGTCAAGATCTCCCATTTACTACTCTTCAACCCTCGATCGACCGGTAAAGACTCTCTCAAATCATCGAATAACTGCGCCATCTCTTTCCGCCGTTTCCGTTCTGCAAGTTTATGACTTATTCTCAATTGAGGACTTCGGGAGTACGGACTATCCTTCAGCCCAGCAACCGCATTCGGGTCGAGGGAACCGGTAGAATCTTGTCGATCTGGGTGAGGCGGAGGAGGAGGAACGTCGCTCGTCGGCCACTGAGGGGGAGGCCCGATCGGAACTCCAGTCGATCCAGAACGAGAGTGGAGCGGTTGCGGTTGATGGTCGGTAGGGGTCTGAGATTGAGAAGCGGAAGAAACCATGACAGCGGGTTGATTCGATTGACTCGAACGAGGTTGAGGCGGAGGAGGGAAGGCAGGAGACGAAGGAGGGTGCTGTGCGGTAGGAGGAGCTGAGGTCGAGTGAGGAGGCGGAGGTCCAGGATAGAACGGAGCTTGTCCTTGCATCATCTGGCTGACTCCCGGAATACTCGGTCGACGACCAAAATCTTGACTCAATGGTTCGTACATCCCTCTCGCAATTGATCCTCGAGGTCCGACTGAATCCTCATAAAAGTTGGGAACGTTCGATAATCTCATAAAGGGAGGGTGAGGTGGATGCTGAAGGGGATTGGGGTGAGGGGCGGGGTTGTGTTGATCGAAAGGAGCGCTTCCTGGTGGTGGCGGAGGGTGTTGATTCGGATTCTGCTGATGCTGAGCTGGATATTGATACATGTTGAAGCTGTGATGACTCCCTGAACTTCGATGACTTTCGTTACTGTCTCTCCTTTCTTCCTCCCAAGTCGGACTAAACGATTCTCTTCTCTGCTCATCTATCGCCAAGCTGTTCATCTTGTCTGTCGCCATCGAAGAGGTCCGTCGTTTCGAATTTGGAGGAGGGTTTCCATTCATCGAAGAAGGAGGGAAAGGTGCAGCGTTTTGTGAAGGATAGTAAGAACCGTCATTGAACGAGTGATCATTCTCTTCTCCTGAAGTCTTCCTCTTCGTACTCGAGATCGGGCTGAGCGGTCCTCCTGCTCCTCCTCCAGCTGCATTCGGTCCAGAATAACGAGTTGGCGAATTTCCGTTCTGTTGATTATTCGTGAGTGAATGCCGTCTCATCGAGTAGTCGAAATAGGAAGGGGTTTCGTGAGGTGCTGCTACAGATACTGAAGGTCCACCGAAGCGGTAAGCGGAAGTAGGACCTGGGAAAGCTGGATGAGGGGGATGAGGGGGTGGTCCTCCTCCAGCTGGTGGTTGAAACGAAGTGCCGAATTGATAATTGGCGTGAGGGTCGAAGGGTTGTTGAGGAGGAGGCATTTCGCCCGCTGCTGTCGAAGAGTGTGGTCGAATATTCGGCATAACTCCTCCGACCCTACCTTCTGACCCGTTTCCTGATCCTGTAACTGCACTCCCCGCTACGTGCCCTCCCTGAGCACCTAGAGGACCACCAAAGAGAGATGAAGCTTCGTCTATTGAAGGTCGTCGGAGGTAAGAAGGGTCGGAAGTTGTTGAAAAGGCGTGAAGGAATGGATCAGAGTTGATTGATTGACGTCGTTCCGGATTGAACTGTCGTCGTAAGTTTGTGAGGGAGAGAGAGAGGGAGAGGAAGGAAAAAGAAGAGGGTTGCAGGAATTTCGAAAGGGCGTCAAGGTTAACTCGAAAAGTTTCAATTGTAAATGGAGAGAGTTTAGCATACCGAGACTGGCAGGAAACCTTCTCGAGGGATTGATACTGGAGGTAAACGAACTGCAGGCGTCGAGTGCGAGTTGGTAGTTGGAGGAGGGGAAACTATTGAAGGTGTTCGACGATGTTGTTGATCTGCTCCTCCTATTGAAGCGACCGAAGGAGCAACTGCTTGCATTCTTCTTCCTTTTCCTTTTCAACTTGTGGGGTTTGTGGGAGGTAGCGTGGCGATTCGAGAACGAGATGAAGATAGCGTGGTACGAAAAGCGGGTTCGATCAAGAGAGTTTTTCGTGGATTTGGAGTCGAGCTGCTGCTCCTCTCTAATCCTCTACGTCCTCCCAAGATCGTGTATATCCTGAGGAAGATTGGAGAGGTGAATGAAGGCAAAAAGAAACTAGTGACCGGCCGAAGTCGAAAAACGCATACATTCGATCGATTCTCGCAAGGGAGCGCTTCGCTTTATTCGACTGTTCTCTCCTCTCTTCCGTCTCCTTGTTCTTGACACCGCTCTCAAAGACTGACATCGGTTCAGTCTCGACGCAAATGCTGTCACAGCAGAGAAGAAGGTGTTCAAACGAAAGGAAAACCTTTTCTCGTTCCTTGAATCAATCAATTCCAATCCACTCCACCTTGGCTTCGCGTTCACTCGTGCAGCCTCTGCCGCGCACTGTCGAACCCTACAGACTACTGGCACCCTCGTTCGCGAAGAAGTGGTCTTCGAAGAGATTCGAAGAAGTTTCGTCGCACGCATTTTGCAGCACGAGAGTGATTGAATGATCGACATTAATCTGAGCTGCGAGACACCCTTGAAGCATGTTTTCTTGATCGTCATTGAACCGAGAACGAAACTGCTTTGATCGTGATCAGCTTCGTTCACTCTTCCCTCTTTCGAACCGAGTCGTATCGATGATTCAGCTCTCGACGACACCCTCAACGATTCATACTGAAACAAAACTGATAATGTAAATTCCCGATGTTGAGATCTAGGGGATGAGAAGTAACGGAGAAACAGAGATACTTTGCGAATTCCTTTTTACCGACCCACTCGTTCCCTTACTCTTGAAGACTCTGTTCCTTTCTAGGTGTAATCTCCTCCGAAGCGTTTCCACCTTTGCGTTGATCCTTGGGAACGATAGGTAAGTTGGTAGCTTCGAGGATCGCACCGATTTGTCGGTTCGCTAACCAACGTTCTTCGGGGATGACAAAGTACGAAACGATTCCCAAGATAGTGACGAATCCAAAGATGGCACAAGCGAAATTGAAGTTCTCGGCGTTGACGGGGAATTCGAGAGGAGAGAAGAGGACGGCGAGGAGGAAGGCTGGAAAGAAAAGAGACCCCAAAATTCAGTTTGTGTTTGCCTGATATCAGAGAGAACGGGTTCGAACTCACTGTTCCAGACGCAAGCGATAACACAGAAGGGAATAGAGAATCGACCGTTCGACCACTTGGCGTTGGCGAAATCACCTCGAGTGAAGATGAGCCTGAGGAAAAGTGCAAAATCGTCAGCGGAACGATCACGAATAGAGTAGAGTAGACTCGACTCACCTCAAAGCGGGAATGAGAGCGTAAGCAGCGATAGTAGGTACACCTCCACAAGAAACGAGGGAAGTGAAAGCGACCGAGGAAGGAAGGATAGTGCAAAGCAAGATCGAAGCGATGATTCCGATGAAAATGATAGCGTTGCGAGGTTGTCCATTCTTGTCGACTTTGCCGATCCACGACGATCCGGGAAGGATACCGTCACGAGCGATGGCGAAGACGAGTCGAGAAGCAGCAGTGATTGCGAGACTCGTGTTCTGTGAGAAGGACTGCGAAATTAGTAGAGACTCGAAAGGCTATACTGATCTCACCAACCGACTCACGATGAAGAGACCAACGATGGCCACGATACTCATGACCATTCCTCCTCCTCTTCCCATAGCAGATGCGTAGATGTTGACGAAAGGTTGAGGCGAGTAGATCGAGAAAAGCTCGTCGAGCGAAGGCGAGCAGAAGAGGAACAAGATCAACAGAGGCTGTGCGCTCGATCGCTACGAGTCAGCTCAGATCGAGAAGGTGGCTCGGAGACCGCGTGGACTCACGAAAGCCATGAAACCTGAAACTGCGCAAGACCAAAACATTCCTCGAGCAGACATGATTGATGCGTTCTTCGTTTCCTCGGCGATATGGCCTATAGGCGAGCGAAGGTGAGCGGTTGTCGGGTGTAGTGGTAAAGTGAAGAGAACGTACCAGAAGCGTCCCATCCAGTCAAAACTCCCGAAGTCGAGAGGTAAACGAGCATAAAGTTCCAAACGTCGGGCTAGATCGAGTCGGCGAGTGTCAAAAGGATGAGTCACGAGAGAAGAAGGCGGTAAGACTCACTGCTCCTGATCCATTGTAGTATTCAGTGAAGACCCATTTCGCAGATTGGAAACCATAAGTTTTTGAAACTCCGACGGGAAGCCAAACGACGGTCAAAGTGAAATCGATGAAGATGATGAGAGCGGAAGCTTTGAAGATCCAAGCGAATTTGCCAGCTGTGCGAGGGGAAGAATCATTAAGCAAAGATTGAGAGAAGGGAAAGTGAAACGACTCACGAGACATCATGTTTGATAGGATTGCGAAGAGGAGGAAGACTTCAGAACAAGCCCATTGCACAGCTCGGAACTTGATATTACCCGCTTCGAGTCCACCGGGGAAGAGAGTACCGAAAACGGATAATTCGGCGAGCATGAAGTTTGTCGTTCCGACTGTGTTACTCGCGACGAATGAAGTCCAAGCAGTCGAGGCCCAGTAGGCACTATACTCGATCGACCTGTCAGCATTTACGCAACTCGAGTACAGGGAGAAGAGGAGAACTCACACAACGAAACCGAAGAATCGACCGTACTTCTTTCCACCCGCTTCAGCAGCCCAGATGTAGATAGAACCGCTGAGAGGGATCGACGAGCAGATTTCGGCGAGACATGCAGCTGAGATGGGTGGCAGAGACGGATTTGTCGGTCTCTCGCGTGAATCGAGAAAGGGAAGAAGTCGGAAACTCACCAGTCACACACATCAGAACGACAGTAACGAGCATACTCGTCCATAGGGCGACAGGACCTCCGTTGTATAGTCCGTAAGAATAGAGTAGTCGGCTGCCTCCTACGACGTAAAGCGAACCGAAACCGGCCATGAACGCCTCGAATCCAGCCCATGTTCGATGAAGAACCTAAGAGAGATACCGCTTGTTAGCTGGCGCTTGTGTACGAGAAGATGAGATTATACATGCTTGTTTGTAACCGAAAGTCGCCTAAAGATGCGATCCAAGAGCGAGAAGAAACGAAGAATTGAACATAGAACAAAGATCAGTCGATAGTCAGTTCGTTCCGCTCCTGTTTCAGCCCTCTTCATCGCGGAAGGATAGAGAGAGGGAGGAAAGGGGTGAAGGGAGGTAGAAAACAGCGAGCAAAACCCCAACGCCATATTCCGTTCAAAAGATTTTGAACGGAAAATGTCGAGGAGAAATGTCGGGGGAGAGGTGATACTTTGGTTCTGCTAGTTCCTTTCGCACGCATTATCGTGAGCAAGTTCGGTATAATCTCAGCCACTCCTATCGCTCCATAAACCGCTTTCAGGTTGTGAATCTGAAATGCGGTAGGAATTAAATAACGATAATTGGAGAGCACCCGTCGGCAGTCTCAAAGGGGGTTGAACCCCGGTGGTGTGTACAAAGGGGTCTTTTTAAGGAGGTTGTTTGATGTACCTAATAGTCTCTTTTGAGGATAACTACGATTGATCGGGAGTTTCGCTGTTTCAAAGTTTTTTGATGATCTCTCCCCCAATCGATTCTCTTCTAAGCGTTCGAGCAGTCGCTGCTTGCTTGAGGGCTTACGAGTTGAGCTTCATCTCCGAAAGTGTCGTTCGATTCGTTACTGATACTGTTCTTGTCGGACATGGTCGGTTGAAGTGAAAAGTGGGAGTCAAAGGCGGAGGCGAAAAATCGCGAAGTTGGAGATTGAAAACTTGTAATCGACCAAATCTAATGTAATCGATCAACACTCGCACTTTTCGTCCGACTCTCCGAGTAATGCTTCTATGTTCTCTACATCGGTGAAGAATTGAATAGCGGCGAACGAGAAAAGTCGTTTAAATCCTTTGAGGAAATCGTCTCTCGTTCGCACGTCTCGTAACTACTCTCGTCTCGCATCGAGCGGCTCCACCGGTGTTGTTTCCGTGTCTGAGCGACAGGAAACGTACCCGAGTCTGTTCACGCTCAATGAAACCCCTCGATATTCTCATTTCACAATCTTCCAACTACCACTCGCCGTTTTCCTCACCAACCCTTCCGCCTCTACCGCTTCCAACAGAGCTTTTAACTCATCCGTCGTCTTACCCTTGTACCCAGGCGCCAGCATATTGAGCGTCGCGTGTATTCGTGCAACAGGGAGTGCACCGAGATTCGTGAGCTATCAACCAGGAACCTCTATCAGCTGAGATGAGAGAAGGAGGGGAGAGAAGAGACAAGGGACAAGGGACGGACCATTCCTTGAATGAATTGCCAGAATACACGCATCTACGATAGGGAATCGTGGATGAGTTTCGATCGAGATTGGGAGAAGAGGAATACCGTCGAAAAAACTCACTTGTTCGACACCTTGAGCTTCGACACTCTGTACAGCTTCCTTCTCCTCCTCAATGACTGCAGAACGAATGACACATCAAGTCCTTTCGCTTCTCTTTGTTTGCCCATCGGAACAATCGACGAAAAAGATATAGGGAAAGCTCACCATGAGTAACCTGTTCTTTGGCTTCCTCGCCTTCCTTCGCTACCTCTTCGACCAACTTCCAAGAATCCCCTTCCAAACTCCTCAGGACTCCCAAATTGTTCCAAAAGAACAACGCATTCTTGACTGTCCCCAGATCGCTCAGTTTTAGCTCAGACTGCAAAGCATCCGGTGTCCAAGTATCTGTTACCCTCCTTTTTACTCATCAGCTTCTGTTAGTGATGAGGGAAAGAAGAGAGTAGACGAACCTTGCTTGGAGAAGAGTTCGATTATTGCTGCTTGGACGGGAGTTGCGTCGATTGTCAGAGTTCGATCGGTCAGGGAGATGGTTAGGTTGATGTTGCCCAATTGAGGCAGCCAGCGTAGTTTCTTGTCCGCTTTGAGAGTTGAGAATGATCGATCATAGGCGGATTGAACGCTGTCAAGTCAGGAAACTCCGGGGTTAGCTCCAAGATTGGAACGTGAGAGAAGAAGTGAAAAGAAAGGAGACGTACCGACCTAATTGACCAGGTAATTTGAGAGGAGCAGGTTGGAAGCTTGGCCAGAACAATCTAGAGACGACCGTAGCGTGTAAAGGAATCTCCTGCTCACTCGCAATTCGAACGAAAACCTCATCAGTTCCTTCTGAGAAAAAAGGCGACGAAACGGGAGAGGAGAGTGAAACAAAGAAGGGGAGGAACGTACGGGAGTAGCCGCATGTACAGCCTGATCAATCTTACGAGAATCTTCTAAATCCTTCAACATGACTTCACACCCTTGTAAAGATTGTTCCCCAAACCTTCCTTTCAAAACATTTACATTCTCGATCTACACCATTCACTCCTCAGCTCATTCCTCAAGAGTTAGATAGAGAGATGAGAGCTTACCTCTTTCTCGAATTGATAATCTCTTATAACGAGCAACCGTTGAGCCAACAAGACTTGCAATTCCTTGACGAAAACTTCTTTCGAATCATAAATACTGACCAACAATTGAATCACATCCGCTCCTTTACTCTTTCTGAACCCTACATCTCTCCTCTCCTCTCCCCTATCAGTTTCTCCCTCTCTCACATCAAGAAAAAAACGCGAGAATGGGAACGTTACCAGGTGGAGCGTCAGAAGGATCAGGCATCCATTTCTGATCTGTATAATTCTCTGCGTCCTCCTTTGAATCACTCACTAATTTCGCATCACCACTCAACAATTCCTCAAACAATGGATTCCCTTCCTCGATCAAACTTGAAACTATACATCGAATCGTATCTTTTCTCCCTCTATACTCAACTTCAAAAACTCATCAGTCGGGGCTTTCTAGGAAGAGAAGAGAGAGAGAGAAGAGATGGTTTTACCTTAAATAGATTCGAATTGGATCTGCTACTCTACTGAGTAAAACTCCGGGAGGATCAATGATTCTTAAACAACGAATCGTTGAAATGTATAAAAGGATGATTTCTTTGGTATCGGTTCCTGGGTGGAGGAGACGTAGTTCGAGTTGTTGACGTAAACGAGAGACGAGGAGTGTACGTTGATCAGTTTTGATTAGACATAACTAGTGGGAATGTTACGAGGAAACGTTAATCAAGAGTCGCGATTTTTGAGGGAGAGGGAGATTTTGAGGGGGGACGTACTTTGAGATCCTCTAAAGCAGGTTTCGATGCTGGATAATCAAGGATAATATCAAACATCTCCTTCGTTCTATCACAGTTCGAAAAAGGAAAGTTCATTCAGCTTTCTAAAGCGATAACAAAAGCCGAAGAGAAGGACTTCGAAAAAACGCACCTGAGTTGACAAAGTACTTTGTGAATATGATACTCGAACCTCGAGAAAGTAGGTTTCAAAAACTTTTTCGCTTCTTCTCCAGCACCTCCTCCTTCCACTCCTCCTAATCCACCCTCATAAATCCCATTAACCCAACCCATCACCCCTTCCTCCCCATTCCCATTCAACCATTTCAACAACCCATCCAATTCCTTTTCCCTATACACTCCTTGACAATCTTTGATCGTCTTGAATTCGATCGATTCGTAAATGATTGAGAAGAGTAAAGGATCGAAACGATCTAGGAGAGTGATCAGAGTTGGGAAAGCTAGTGGTTGATGAGAAGGAGCTGATTGAGTTGGATTTGGGAGAGTGACGAGGTGACGAAGGAATTGTTGGAAGTGGGGAATGAATTGGGGTGGAAGGGACGAGTGGAGGGAAGAGAGGAAAGTTTTTCGATAGAGTGAGAGAGAAGAGGTTGTACTGTAATCAAGAGTAAAGGTTAGTGCAGGGAGGGAGATGGGAGAGAAGGAGAAGGGAGAAAGGTACGGGAAGAATAGAGTGATGGGTTGTTGGAATTGTTTGATTGAGGAACCGAGAGAGTCGAGGAGAGATAACATTTCAGTGAAACGTGTGGAATCGGATTCGGCGCACTAACGAATAACGAGGGCGAGGCAAAAGGTCAGTGTAGTATCAAGGAGAGTGAAAGAGGTTCAACTCGTCTCACCTCGATACGATCCAAATGAGAGATGACTTTTAGTTCGACGAGATTGAAATTCTTGCGAAGTGAATCTGAGCGCTTTCTTGTTGCAATCAGTCTCGGCTTCCCAAGACTGGACAAGAAGAGTAGTTACGCACCTAGGTAATCATGTAATAACTGATCCATCATACCAGCTTGTTCGAGTAGTTTAACCTGCTTTCCCAGTTCCTGACTGACTATCAACTTCTGCCTCTTGGCTATACTGTTTGGATCTATATAATTCGTGACATCTTGCCATGCCTATCCGCTGCTTTGGATTAGCGAGTGAGAGAGAGTGAGAGAGAGCGAATTTGTTGACTGACTTTTGAGAGTAAACTGATTGAAGGTCTAGTTAGATCTCGTTGACTTGTAGTTTGCCATGCTGATAATATATCCAACTCCATATCTTTTATTGTCGAACCCAAGCTAGTCGTAGTGAGAAAGCAAGAGAGCACGCGCGAGCAACCTTCGATTCTCGATCTTCCTTCCTTTCTCCTTTCAACACTCTCACTCAGAAGACGCCGATGAGTTCACCCTTATTCAGAGCGGAAACTCCAGCTCAAGATGAAGACCAATCAGATCAACCACGACCAGCTAAACGACAAAGATTCTTTACTTCATCTCCTCAAGATGATTCCCCACCACCACCTCCCTCTCGTTCTCTCCCAGCTCCCCAATCAATCCCAATAGCATCCACCAGCTCTACTACGCGTAACGAACAAGTTCCAGTCGAAGTAATGGAATTAGAAGATACTCCCATCCCTCGTTCACCCTCGAAACAACCTCCAAACGCATCTTCCTGGTCATCAAAATACTTTGGAGATGTAATAGTGAAAGGGTTCGCATTGGCATCTAGTTCAACTTTCGTCAAATTGAAAACTGGAGATCCAGTAACTCTAGTTAGGGTCAAACCTTCTCCAGTCGAAATGCAGGGTGCAAAGAAGAAGAATAGTGCTGCTTTAAAGAAATTAGAGAATGATGTAGTCAGGTAAGGAGCGTTCGTTCTTTCTACGACACCGAAAAGGAGTGAGTGAGGGAGCTGATTTCGAGATTGCCAATGTTTGTGGATAGGTATAAGAATTCAAAAGGGATTGATGTGGGACGTATAGGCAAGAGTGATGCTTCATGGTTGGCTAGGTTGATGGATCATGAAATGTTAGAAGTAACAGGTTTCGCAGCTGAAGTTCCAAACAATTTTAGATCTGGTACAAGCCTAAATTCTCCCCATCCCTCTCTCTCTCTCTCTCCTCTCCTTTTCTCTTTTTCCTTTTTTTTTTTACTGATACTTGAAGTGGGGGTTGTGTGTAGGTCAAGATATGAGTTTGGTTTTATCAATCTCGATCTCGAAATCAGCATTCACGAATCCCAACCTCTCGGCTCCCGAACCCTTATCTTCCCTCACCTCATCAACAACGACGATCAAGAAATCTTTCCTAGATAATTTGAAAGAAACCGATAGGGAACGTTTGTTGAGGGAACGAAAGAGTGCATTGAACAAGTTGTTTGACAAGACTAATTTACAACCCATTTTGGATGGATTAGGAGGAGAAGGAGGAGAAGCACCGAGTGGGAGTAGTAGTTCTCAGAGTAAAAGACAGTTGTTGGAGAGAATGGAGAAGAAGAAATCTTCTGGTGGTGGGGAGGATCAAGAGGAAGAAGAGGATGAAATGAGTGAGATTCAATTGAATTTAGTTTGTAAGTTCTTCTCCCTTTTCCACTCTCTCTCTCTCTCTACTTCTCCCTTAGCTCACAAATCTATTGATGAGTTCAGACTCGAAAGCGACAAAGAATGATGCGAATCTACCCGAAAGAGATCCACCTTCTTCCTTCTCTCTCAACTTGCGAGGATGTCAGTTTCTTTCCCTCTTCTCTCTCTCTCTCTCTCCTCTTCTCAAAGTTTGAGCTGATCGATGGGTAGGAAGAGAATCAGATCAGAAACAAGCGTTGAAATGGATGAGTTCTATGGAGACTGGTGAAGAGGAAGCTAGGAAATCAATGTCGATGCATCCATTATGGGAAAAGTAAAGAATTCATTCCCTTCTCTTTCATGAGTGTCAATCCATGAACTCACCGGCCCATTCGGAACAGATACAATTTCCCTAATAGTTCAGATACATTCTACTACAACCCTTACTCAGGTTAGCTGTCCCTCTCCAGTATCATCATCATCATCATCATCATTGGGAGAGCGCTGATAGAAGCTGATTCAATGCGTTGTAAAAGGTGAACTATCATTAGATTTCCCTAAAGCGTCGACTAAATGTAGAGGAGGAATCTTGGCCGATGAAATGGGACTCGGTAAAACTATCATGGTTGCTTCCTTGTTCCGTTTTTCCTTTCCTTTCCCTTTCCTCTTTTTTCCTCCCCAAACTTACCTTACCCTCTCTCTCTTAGGATTCACACTATTACTCCATGGAACTCTGAATCATCGGAATCAGATGCAGAATCCGATGATTCCGAACAACCCACTTCGAAACCTCCTCGTCGTTACATCTTACAAACTCAATCCCGTCTCTCCACTTCGAAATCGAAACCACGTTTGAAACCTGGAGTAGCACGTGCAACTCTCGTAGTAGCTCCAATGACTTTACTCTCTCAATGGTGTGACGAACTCGAGAGGTCAAGTAAAGAGAAAGGTGGATTACGAGTTCTCATGTATTACGGAGCAGGGAGGAGTAGTGGAAAGGGATTACAGGAGGAGATTGATGCGGGTGTGGATGTAGTCGTTACTAGGTACGTGCTTTCTCCCTTTCTTCTCCCTTTTGGGAATGGGTCGAGCTGATGAAGGAAAGGAAATGATAAATAGTTATGGGATTTTGTGTTCGGATTTCAAGACGAGTGGGTTGGCTGCTGAGGAGAAGGAATCGAGGGAGAAAGAGAAAGAGAAAGAGAAGGATAAGAAGGGGAAGGGGAAAGAGAATGGGAATGGGGAGAAAGAGAAGAAGACAACAAAGAAGAAGAAACCTGCGGGATTGTTTGCGATTGATTGGTTCAGGATTGGTGCGTCCCTACTCGTAT
>Ga0308169_10000538_pt1 | contig 54197 bp, 53 predicted proteins | sample PhyBR1_2_FD_202139 | JGI IMG/M metagenome (GOLD analysis project Ga0308169, IMG submission 202139) | Phyllosphere microbial communities from UC Gill Tract Community Farm, Albany, California, United States - DLSLSB.R1 | ecosystem: Host-associated > Plants > Phyllosphere > Unclassified | place... | reverse complement strand
ATCGGGTCTGACTGGGGTGATGATGCCCGGCAGTCCCTGATCGACATTGAGGGCTGAGCTTCATCGTTGCGCAATCTCGTAAAACAATAGAGCCAGCTACGCTAGATGACTTGCCCGGACGGTTACGGAGCTTTGAGCGGGGAGGGCATTTACTCCCCATGGAGCAGCTGTGCACTGAAACGCATTGGTGAAGATTTTAGCGAGAAGCTGGACAGCACGCAGCCGCGGTCGCGCCAAAAGGTAGGATTCTTCAATGTTCACCATCTGCTATACCTACCGCGAGAAGCGTGTAGTCACGCGTTTAGCCGTGGATCAGCTTACTGGTCATGCGGCGGTTTCGTACGCCCTGCTGCACTCTGGCGCAGCGGAAAAAGCGGATCAGCTAAAATGGCCACGAGATCAGCAGGGCATAACAGAAATCGCTCGAGGCCTTGGACTGACGAATGTCATATTTCACCGAACGTTGGGATCCAAGGGGACAAGCTGACCAGACGACTTTAGACGTTGCATGTCAAATTCATGCGCTCACGCTGTAATTGTCATGCTAGCCATTAGCTTTGAGGCCAAGCTTTGCTGGCCCTTGATAATGAAAGCACTGACAATCGAATGATAGGTTGCGTCCTGATTAGTCATATCAAAATGCGCTTGCCACGTTACCGTACTTCGTGAGCCATCTCCTTCTGGCCTTACCTTTATGGAAGCTAAGAAATCCGTAATGCAAAGCTCGGATTCCTCATGGCCATACGAGAACTCCATCAGGTCATTATCGATGGACAGAAGCCTCTGACGTACAAATCCCCCTTCGGCAAGAGTGAGCTTTCTGATAGAGCCACCAGTGTCCGCAGATTTCCCACTCTCAACAGTGCAGTGTGCTACACCAGTATGCCACTCAGCGATGCTGTCAAACTGTCTGAGGACGTGCCAGATTGTCTGAGGGTCTGCGTCGATAATGGCAGTGTATTTTACTGAAGCCACATTGGTGTTCCTTGTCCCTGTTTGGCACACCTGAAGGTGGCGCACGTATGTAGTTGGCTTAATCGAACTAGATAGGCTTAACTGAAATCACTTCGACATATCTGAATTTCTTTCTTGCCACCTTTGTAGCCTCTTGTTCAGCTAGAAGGGTACTTAGCGTATCAGCCTCATGAGTCATCTCCTGAGTGTGACCTTCGAAATCGTTCCCTACGCGCAGGATGACCCTAAGCCTGGGTGTGAAAGCGTTTGCTGTTTTCTTTTTGAGGGGTTTTGCAGGAGCCTCTACTACGGATTCTGGAGTAGGTTCTGGTGCTTCTACAGCTGTGGCCGGCGCAGAAACCTCAACGCCGCCGAAAAGCGCTTGCCTCATTTCTTCTTCTGTAAGTTCTGAACTCATGTGATGTCTCGGACTGCTTAGGGTAAAGATGCTTATGTCACTCTACCAGATTGGTCAGGTTAGCTAAAGTTCGGGGGTACGAAGTTGCTTATCTTCGTTCAAGTAATACGCTGCAATTGGTCGTGTTCACCGTCACTGAAGGTGTGCGGCTTGGAGTTAGACAGGCCGGTTCGAACCGCTGTTGTACACCGAGCCACTGGGTGTCTATGATCTATCGCTTCCATCTTCCGCTCTTAGGTCTGATCGATCTGTAAGCCCCGCTTGCAGCGACAGACAGTGTCTTCCGCGAACACGCAGTCATTGCTATGGATTCTGGTGATAACTGCAGGACGCGCTTACGGAAATTCATCCGGTGGTAAAGTGATTGCAACCTCCTGTCTCAATTAGTAGGCGAAAAGATGCTTGAAGATGAGCGGTTGAGATTGCTTTATAAAAGCGTATGTCCGGGACGCGTCACTAGTTAATTAGATTTCAAAGGTGCACATATGCTGAAAAACAACCTAGCAAAACCCATAGGCTACCGAATATCCAAGGCGCACGCATTGAAAACGCAAGGGCCTTATTGTTTCCATTTTGCATTGTTTCTCTACGGTGAAATAGGGGAGCACCATCTTTATCTACATTTGCTATCGGTTCGCCGCTCAGCATGAAAGTTTGTTTAGCGTACCAGTGATCGATAGCGTCGTAGGATGCTTTAATTCCAGGCCAAGCCTGAGCAGATAGGATTACTCCGAACAATGCAAGAAGCACTGGCAGCACCAAGGTGAAGAATTTCCCCCATTCTGAATTCAGGTTTGCCATGGTCGACGCGTAGACGACAACTAAAAAAGATTGCGCGCCTAAGTAGGCATTGCTGCGATCAGACAGAATAGTAGTTTCGCATTGGATTTCGTTCCGATAGAAATCTAGTCGGTCGCGCACTGTAACGAATATTTTAGATGGGTCTTCAGGATGCACATCCTTGGAGGTGCCACCAGTGAGAATTCGCTTCAATGATCCATTCCTTGCAAGACGAGGCGAGAAAGCGCCTACCCAAATCAAGTCCCTCTGAAGTCCTGAAACCTGCATCAAGCAGACACTCCGCTACCCATTTTGAGCGTCACCACCGTGTTAACACAGGCTCCAGGCCAACAATTTCAGCCCCCAAGGGCACCTTTATGGATCGTCGGAATGCCCCCCTGTTGGGGACGTTCCTTGCCGCTCGGCTAACGATCCACATTTCCAGTATGGCCTCGAATTCAGACCACAGCACGACATTCAATGAGCTGATCAAGTTATCGGGGGTTTGGCTGTTTATCCATTTCAGCGTTGTCGGGATCGATATCAGGGACGCCATTCTCGTAGGGATTAGTTGACTCATCACTTGGCGCATCGACTTCGTTGTTAGGCAGCTCATCAATGCCTGCCTCATCACTCGGATTCAAGTCAGTACGGCCAGGGCTAAGAGGATCAGTATTTTCAGGCGGGAACTGATTACCATCGGCTATATCATTCAACTTTGGATCTGACATGTTGCCTCCAATGAAAGCTTTTCACAGGTTTGAGGTGATTGGTTTCAGCCCTTGCTATGGCTATCAGATGTTGGGGGGATAGCAACACCTCTTGGCCCCGCGATGCCCCAGATAGCGAGTCCAACCACAGGCAATATGAAAATCAACACCGTCCAGCCTAGCTTCGTACCAGAGCTTTTGGTGCTTCGCCACACGCTTGTCAGTACCCAGACGTCTAGCAGCAAGACGATCACAGCGGACGCTGTCCAGAAAATTGAGGTTTCCATGGTTAATCACTCCTTATGGATCACCTACAGAAGAGGGTCACCGGTCTGCGCAAGTTCCCGATCATTTCAGGTTGGCGATTGACTGTTCACCCCTATGCCCGGAAGACAGGATCAATCAAGCTATCTGCCTTTACCTCTGCAGGGCCAATGTACCTACGAGAAGGAAGATGTCCGCGTTCTACCAGTCACTATGCCTCTGGGTGCTGATGGCAAGATCTCGATACGCCCTCAAATTTCTTACGGTGGTCATCGCGGTGCCTCTTACAACCGAATGTCTAAACAGAAGATAGCGAAATTGAGTCCTTCACACGCCTAGCAGGGGCGGATGGCCATGACCTTGACGGAAAGAAAACCTATAGACTAACCTTGTTAGCTGTTGTGTAAGGCTTGGAGCGAATGTCTAAAGGACGTAGCAAGCGTGCTGGCTACACGTTGATCATAGAGGGCTTATGTCGTTACCGATCACAGCTAGGCAACTAAACGCCCTACGCGCCTTGCACAGAGCGAACCCGGATTTAGGGGAGCTGGCTACCGCGGTTGCCCTAGCTTTTGACGCGTCAAAAATCGACAACCCAGAGCTTGCCAGGTTGATTTTGGAGAAGACATGCAGACGTATTGTCAGCGGCCAACCGGGAAGCCGCGAGATCATGGTTCAGCACCTTCAACACTTCGGGAGCCTCGAATGCTTATCTTCCCAGCAGGTCACCGAGTTCTCAACCCGCATTCGGAAGCTAGGCTGAGCCCGTAGGTGCACTGACAGCGCCTAGGCGTCTAGAAGATGCGATCAGGACAACCAGGACTCGACTGTGCCCGAGCCGTGCTCTGCCTTCCATTCTTTTAGGGTCTTGTGATTGCCGCCCTTGGTTTCGACCACCTCGCCATTATGCGGATTTTTATAGACCTTCAATGCACGAGCTTTCCGGCTCGCCTTGACCGGGGCAGGCGCAGTACGGGTAGATTTGGAGTCATTCTGGGGATCCAGGATCGCAATGATGTCCCGTAGGCTTTTGTTATATTCACCCAGCAAAGCGCGCAATTTGCTCTCAAATTCGATTTCTTGCTCAAGCCCCTTGTCGCCTTTCATGGCTTCCAGTGCAGCGAGTTGTTCGGCAAGATGACGTTCGAGACGGCGGAATTCAGCGAGTTTAGATATTCGTATTTCCTGAGATGATTAAGAGTAAATAGATTATGGCTCACTACGGCAAGATCTGCACGGTAGTAATAAAATTTACGTTGTGCCGATAGTACGGATCGCCTCAATCGGCATGTTGAGCCTGGTGGTTCAGTTGACGAGAGGTTTAGCCAATCTGCTGCGCCATTCTGGATCAAGCAATTCGCGACCTTTTATCCGAATGACCTAATTCGCCGTTTTAGCATCAGTTAAGCTGATTCAGGCAACGGAGGGCTCTGCGCTGCGCCATTTCATTTCCGATATTCCAAGGCGCTCGGCCTCAGGCCTCGATGTCTTTCTAGTTTTGTCGCGATAACTCTTCGGGATGTACCCAAAACCGGCATCGCAGCTTGCCCAGTGCCATGCGGCAACGGTATCCATCTTATCGGCGCGAACCACGAAGCTCCTGGGCTGGCCATGGATGATGTAGTCGATGATGTATAGATGGTTTTTCATCTGTAGGGCCCTTGAAAAAACCTGACTAGGCATACTGATTTTCGCCGCATCAAAAGATTCCCTTTGCACCGATACATTCGCCCAGGCACGTCACTGCAGAAATCATTCTGAACTTGCCTTTGCCGAGTCGCTCACTGTGAAATACACACGAGTCTCATCTGCAGAGGGGAGTAGGAATGGAGAACTACCACATCACCACCACCACCGATGGCTGGGAGCTGAAAAAACAGGGTGCTACTCGAGCTTCGAAGACGGCCAAAACGAAGGCAGAGATCGTCAAATTAGCTACTGATTTTCTTGCTGGAAAGACCGCTGCGCTGAAGATCCATAAAGAAGATGGCACCATCCAAGAGGAGCGCACGTATCCTCGTAGCGCCGACCCTAAAAAGTCCAAAGGCTAATACCGTGGAGCGATTCATGGACGATTATCAAAGTGAGCTGGTTAGGATCACTGAATACATCAGGCAGAACTCGTTGCTGCTGTCCACGGCAGAGTCCTGTACAGCTGGCCAAATGATATCCTTAGTGGCCTCCGTGCCCGGCGCTGGTCAGCTTCTGGAGAGCGGGTACGTCGTTTATTCTCCTGAAGCCAAACAGCGGATCCTGCACGTCGAAGCCGACACGATCAATCAATACGGCCTCACGAGCGAGCAGGTTGCGGGCGAAATGGCATACGGTGCGCTAAAGGGTGGGCCCGCTACCGTGGCGATAGCCACTACTGGGGTTGCTGGCCCCGATGCTATAGAGGGGATTGCGCCGGGGACAATATGCTTTGCATGGTTGTTCGCGGTTAAAGATCGCTATGCTAGTTTTACTGGTACTCGTCATTTTGAAGGTGATCGACTCGAGGTGCAGATCGCCGCTTCACTGTACGCCTTGGAACAGTTGCAGCCGCTCCATTCTAAAGCGCTAAGAGGCGAGGGGCTGTGAGCCGTAGGGCCAGTTGGACAATTGCCGGTAATGCCCCTATGACTGGGTATCGCTACCGGCACCTTAATTTACTGACCGGCATCGCGACCGGGTGCTTGGCTAGGCTTTTGGCTTAGCGGGAGTATGCCTCCCGCTTTTCAGAAGCTGATGAGGTCTGTTTCAATGATCCGCTCGTTGGCATCTAGTAACGTTTTCTCAACGTTCCGGGTCTCCCCAGCCCAGGGCTTCTTAAGCTCCAGCCACATTTTATGACTTTGCCTATCAGCACAGCTTACCTTTCTGCTGACGTCTGATGACCATGCATGAATCCTTTCAACTCCAAACTCTCCGCCTTCCTTCGTTACCGTCTGGCGCCCCGTCATGTTCCTGCCGTATCTATCTGCAACCTTCAGTCGATAGATAGGTCGATTTCTTACCACCCCTGTAACCAGAGTTCTGACGGCAGCCGAGGGCGTCTCATGATTGGAATCATTGTCCCTGCACATAACGAAGAAGCGACCATAGGCCATTGCATCGAATCCTTGCTCGCAGCTGCAGCCCATCCGAGGTTGCAGGGTGAAGATGTTCAGATATTCATCGTAATGGATGCTTGTACAGATGCTACTGGAGACGTGGTAGCTGCTTACCCAGTACAAAGCATCGAGGTGGACTATCAGAATGTGGGCCGCTCGAGGGCAGCCGGGGCTGACCTGCAGATTCAGCAGGGTGCCCGATGGCTAGCGTTTACCGATGCAGACACGGCAGTGCCCGTCTCATGGCTGGCGGATCAGCTACGATTTCAAACCGACGCGGTCTGTGGGACGGTAAAGGTGGATGACTGGTCGCTCCATTCAGATGCTGTGCGCGAGCGCTATGATTCGCTCTATACGCCTATCGAAGGCCATCAGCACATTCATGGTGCAAACTTAGGCGTTGATGCGCGAGCCTATCAAAGCGTTGGGGGATTCAAACCCCTGAAGGCGCACGAAGATGTGCACCTGATCAACGACTTGAAAAATGCTGGGGCCTCTATTACCTGGACGACAGTGAATTGTGTGACCACGAGCGCACGGTTGGATTGCCGGTGCCGAGAGGGGTTCGGTGATTATCTTCGGTCGTTAGCACATAACAGCGTCCAAGCGATCGCTTGATGGTTAAGCGGTAAGGCTTCGAAATCTGGGCCCGAACTGCTGGGTTTAGCGCTAGGCAGGCCCCAAGCTGCCGTCCTCGAGTTTATTAGGATATTCAACGATGTGAGGTGCATTGCGAGTTTGGTTTTCGCTGTCCTCAAAGCGTGGTGACAGGGCTTTATTAATAACGCCTCCTATCCCTCTCTCCTGAGCCTATCGAGTGAGACGCCTGAACCCCTATGGTTGGGTGGCGAGTACGCTATCGTTACGTTCTAACGGTATCCGCTGTTGCTACTCCCAAGTAGCGCACTCCTCTGAATCGGCTTCGTCTCAGGGACAGCCCAAAGCCTCTGCACGGTACCCTTTTGACGTAGATTGTTCCATATAGCCCCCTTCCATGAGCTACCGGCCAAACGCGTAGGAATGAGCGGGCTATCTTCAAACCATCTGCCTAAACAGAACTCCAGATGAATGGTTCCCTACTCGGACAGACCACCTTCATCCGAGAATTGCTATTCAACTCAGCACTTCGAGCGTGCTGTATAGCGGTTGAATGTCCCCATAGGTTCAGAAGGCATGATAGCCATCGATAGATAGCTCTGATCGTCTCTATTGGGAAAATCATTGAAACTTTCGCCATCCTACCTTTTGTCAGGTCAAGCAAAATTGTATGGATCAAGTCCGTTTTGCTATGGCTCTCAGGCCATGAAGGCGCTGCTGCATTTCCTCCCGCTCCATTGAGCGAAGCAGCGCCTAATCATCTAGAAAAACGCCTGAGGAAATGACTATGTTTTTACACAATAAGCGTCTTCAGTACACCGTTCGTGTCGCTCAGCCCAATCCTGGCCTGGCCAACCTGTTGCTTGAACAATTTGGTGGTGCCCAAGGCGAGTTGGCGGCGGCAGCACGATATTTTACCCAAGCGCTGGCCGAAGATGATCCAGGCCGCAAAGACTTGCTCATGGACATCGCTACTGAGGAGCTGAGCCATCTCGAGATCGTCGGCTCTATCATTGTGATGCTTAACAAGGGTGCCAAAGGCCAGCTCGCTGAAGGGGTGGAAGAAGAAGGTGAGCTGTACCGTTCTCTGAACGGCGCTGGCAACGACTCCCACATCACAAGCCTGCTGTACGGTGCCGGAGCACCGCTGGTTAACTCGGCAGGGGTGCCTTGGACTGCTGCCTACATTGATACCATCGGTGAGCCAACCGCAGACTTCCGCTCGAACATCGCAGCTGAAGCCCGTGCAAAGATTGTCTACGAGCGCTTGATGAATGTGACTGACGACCCAGGGGTGAAGGAAGCTCTTGGCTTTTTGATGACCCGTGAGATTGCTCACCAATTGTCATTCGAGAAAGCGCTGCACTCTATCCAGCCGAATTTCCCACAGGGCAAGCTTCCAGGGATGCCTGAGTTCACCAACAAATACTTCAATATGTCTGGAGAGCCAAACGTCCGTGGCCCATGGAATCAAGGGGATGAATGGGAGTACGTTGAAAGCCCTGAGCCGGCCGTGGACGGCGGGGATGGTCTGGCGTCAGTGACTCTGTCGTCTGCTGACTTCGACGTACTCGAAGCTATGAAGACTCGTACCATGTCAGATCCGTCAAGCAACCCCATTACTGGCGCAGACCTGGGCTCGGGTCTTGCGCAAGACAAAGACGCTTAACTGATAGGCTCGCGTGCTTTCACAAGTGCGCGGGCTATCTGAAATCACAGCCAAAAAGAATGATGTTTCAAAGCTCATGTTTTCCCTGCAGATTGATAAACCTAAGTTTTTCACCTCAGAAGCGGCATTAAGCTAGAGGCCCAGCGGGTCTGAGAGCCCGGCAGGTATCAACGAGCAGTCCATATTTTCGCAGTACAGCACGTAGAAAAATATAAATCGTACATTTGCAGGATACGGCGCGGCGGATGCGGAAGCAGTATGGCGCGACACATCTCGACTCAGATTCACGTCTACACTGTATGAAGATACGCTAACCTTCTGTCGTAACGGTGGACAAAACAAAAATCAGGACTTTTTGAGGTGAGCAATGCTTTCCCATCTTGAGCTACGCCATCTGCTCGAATCCGCATTCCTTCCCACTGAATGCAAATGCACTGTCAGTTCAGACAGGACTATCAGTATCCAACTGATCAATCCCAAAACACGCAAAGTCGAGGTCAGCAGAAGCGGGGTTCCCATCGGCAGCCTAACTTCGAGCAGAGCGATAGCCAATCTCGTTGCAGAGCTCAAACAAGAGCTGCGCATTTGGCCAATCGCTCATCAGGATCGAAGGCAAAACAGACGATGATGAGCGCGTCGTTGGATCAAATCACGATAGAGCAACCGTCTTCACTGCAAACGAAGCGTACTGGGGCACCAGAGGCGTCTGTTGGGCATGTGAGCAGGAGATGCTTAGTAGACTACCCCGAAGCGTTGACTGCGGTTGTCGACGGACACGTATCGTTAAGGGTAGCTGCGTCCGTAGATAGCACCCGTAGCAATAAGCCTTCAAGCGGTAGGTGTGATATGACTTCGCCGGACGCACAGGAAGAGGTTCTAAACATGTTTGCGATGATGCGGGTATTCTGAAAAGCGGGATGATGTGGATTTTAACAGCGCTATAGTTCCCCCGAGCCCGATACTGGAGTAACGCATGGACTCAATCGAAACGCCAGGCACCACAGAGTTTGCTATGCGAAAAGCCATGCTTCGGATAGATGCCATCAGCTCTGCAAAATCCACGGAGGAAGCCGTTTTCTGTTTTGGCGCTGCTAGCGCGTACATAACAGCGTGTGCCGAGCTGAAGGCGATACCAGAAAAGGTCTGGGCCAACCTGTTGGGCGATGCTGACGCCGCGTACAACTTAAATCCTTCCGCTGGAGGGACATCAGAAAGATTTTCGTTTTAAGGGGACTTAGACCTCAAGTTATGCTTCGAACCACTGCTGGATTGGTCATGTCGCCTGCTACAACACGTCGGCCTGGGTACGGTAGGGACAAGGCTGTGCACCTGATACCCATGCGACCATGCCCATGCTCTACTCCTTCGTTTAATGCCAAACACAGATAACTGTGACCTTGGCGAACGGCTTTACTCCACCCGCCAAGGCCTCAGATGACTACTTCGGTTACTTAGCATCGCTCCGCTTGTCACGGATCTGACCATCGTTGTTACGAGAGCGAGGTAGTGTGCTACCTCCCGGTTTTGGAACGACTACGTTTTTGTTGATAGGGTGTCTTTCAGCCATACGATATATCCCAAACATACCTAAGGGTTTTGCACATAAACGTCAACGATAGCTAAGCTGGCACATCATGTAGTGGGTTTTATGCTATATTGACACAACATAGAGGATTTCTCCGAGTTCGACAAGCTAACATAAGGTGCTCCGGAGTATACCGTCCGTCGGGTAAATCGGCTTTTCTTCAAGCCCACCCCTTGAAATTTTTTAAACGGAACGGAGTTCTTATATTTGAGAGCAAAAAAGGCGGCGTTCGCGCATGCCCTGCCACATTGATCCTGCACAGTTACCCTTTCAGGTTTTGCTCCTGCCTCAGCTTCTGATCTTGGCTTTGCCGTTGCGGGCTCAAGGAACGAGCTGCGTCAGTGAGCCCAGGTGGGTAGGGGAGGCCGGCATTCGGCGGCGCAGCCGCCTCCTTCTCTTTGATTACAAATCAAGATTTCTATAGACGAAAAAATTCATCGCCAAGCGCAGCACAACTGATACGCACTCGTGCGCCGAGAGTTTGGAGCTGAAGATGGATTATCGTTTGGAATCGGAAATATGGATCACCGCGCAGCGATGCATGCCCGAGCGGGCATTCTTCGAGTTGATTGCTGATGCAGTCGGGAGCTACAGACGCAAGCCTGGGTACTCTGGTTTGGAGCGCATGTATGCATCCGACATCGGCCCATATGGGGTTTATGCCCTAGGCACAGCCGCTCGTGGGGCAGCTATGTCATCTTGGCAGCAGACCGACCCATATGTTCCTGTTCGAGCTCACTTAAGGGAACATATTTACAGAGTGCTGCAGCAGCATCTTCTGTCTTCTTCGCTCGCATCGGATGCAATTATTGATAACCAGATGGCTGGCGATCTGGGGCTTTAGGGGCCGTTGCTACGGTGCCTGTGAAGATCCCAAACTAAACGAGCCACAACCATCCGCGACCAAAGGTTCATTACTACCTTGGCCAGAAGCGCTATCATCGAGCCACTAGCTCAGGAGGGCTCTTGGCCAGGTATTCGCCTGCACCCCCCTTGGCCCAAGACAAGGATGGTTGCGCATGGACGACGTCGTTCAGCCCCTCTCGCCGCAAGCTGAAATCCCACCTAAAAAAATCGAAATTCTTGCTACGCTTGTGGCGAAGCTGAATTTGGCAGATTTCCAAAATGCCATCCCGGTTATCCGTGAGCTTCGCGTCTTGAACGAGACTTCCTCACGATTTCTCAACGCGACGCTTACGCTGTCTTCTGAGCCAGAGGTATTCAAATCCAAGACGTGGCGCATTGATGAGATCGCTGCAGCCAGCTTCAGAGTCATTCCAGGGCTTGATCTTGTCCTGGACGGCCCATTGCTAAATCGTTTGACGGAAGCAGAGCTTTCGACCTTCACCTTCGTACTCGAAGCCGATGACACAAACGCTGCGCAGGGCCGCAAGGAGATTGCTCGCACAGAGCAAGTCATAGATCTTCTTCCACGCAATCAGTGGGGTGGGATGCGGCACATACCTGATATGACTGCCGCGTTTGTGCAACCCAATGACCCTGCAGTTGAGCGGTTGTTAAAGCAGACTGCCGAGCTGCTTCGCCTCAGTGACAAGTCGTCATCGCTCGATGGCTATGAAGGAGGCTCAAAGCGAGCATGGCAACTGGCCTCAGCAGTCTGGGGGGCGGTTGCAAGGATGAAGCTGGATTACGCGCTCCCACCAGCGAGCTTCGAACAGACAGGGCAGAAGGTTCGTAGCCCAAGCCAGATTGCGAATTCCGGACTAGCTACGTGTCTCGACCTGACCCTGCTCTTCTGCGCAGCGCTTGAACAGATCGGTCTCAATCCCGTGATCGCGTTTACCAAGGGGCATGCGTTCGCGGGCCTTTGGTTGAAACCAGAGGAGTTCACCACCGTTCTTGTGGATGACGTCACGGCCGTACGCAAGCGGGTCAAACTCCAAGAGCTTGTGTTGTTCGAAACCACGCTTATTACTCAGAACCCGATTCCCCCATTTTCTTACGCAGTGGAAAGAGGAACGAAGCAGATTGCCGAGGACGTCGAGTCCGACTTCGAGATGTTGCTCGACGTCCGTCGTGCGCGTCTTCAAAGGATCAAGCCGCTAGCCAGTTCTGAAGCCCAGCCGGCGCATGTCGTTTCTGAAGAGTCTGATGCTGCTCCGGTTTTGATGGTCGAGGAGGGGGTGGGCTTCTCTGACGAGAATGCAGAGGTTCAAGTCGAAGACCTGTCCAAGCTAGACCCTGCAGATCGCCTGGGTCGTTGGCAGCGCAAGCTTCTTGATCTTTCGCTTCGTAATAACCTCCTCAATTTCAAGACTGGTAAGCGGGCGCTGAAGCTGGAATCTCCAGATCCCGGCGCGCTGGAAGATATTCTGGCCAGTGGTCAATCACTGAAGCTACTGACCAGGCCAGATCTGATGGATGGTGCGGATCCGCGTGAGCGTGTGCTCTATGAGCAACGCGAACGTGAAGATGTCCGCCGTCGTCATGCTGAAGATGCTCTAAGACGTAAAGAGGTCTTCGTCGCGTTAAGCTCTCATGAAATGGACGTACGGCTTACCGAACTGTACCGGGGAGCTCGCACTGCATTGCAGGAGGGTGGTTCCAACACTCTGTTCCTGGCCATGGGTTTTCTGAGCTGGACACGAGAGGACAGGGCAGGTCAGAAATACAAGGCTCCACTCGTGCTTGTTCCGGTCAGTCTGGAGCGCAGAAGCGCGCGCTCCGGGTTCACCATGGTGCTCCACGAGGATGAGCCTATATTCAATCCCACGTTGCTCGAGATGCTCCGACAAGACTTTGAGCTTGGTCTCGGCTCGCTGGAGCAAGCACTACCTCGTGATGATTCTGGTCTGGATATTTCCGGCGTGTGGAAGAAGGTTGGCCATGCTATCAAAGATATTCCCGGTTGGGAGCTAAATGAAGACGTCGTCCTTTCGATGTTCTCCTTCGCGAAATACCTTATGTGGAAGGATCTGTCCGAGAACGCGGATCACCTGCGTCAAAGCGCTGTGGTTCAGCACCTTCTCGATACACCTCGCGATTCTTTCCCCTCTGATACTCCTTTTCCGGAGGCAGAGTCCCTTGATCGCGATTACAGTCCAACAGACGTCTTTTGCCCGCTACCCTCAGACTCATCTCAACTCGCGGCTGTAATGGCTGCAGCAAAGGGCAAGGACTTTGTTCTCATCGGCCCCCCAGGCACAGGTAAAAGCCAAACGATCTCGAACATGATCGCCCAGTCCATAGCTCAGGGACGTCGAGTGCTTTTTGTATCCGAGAAAATCGCCGCGTTGGACGTGGTCTACCGACGTTTGCGGGAAATCGGTCTGGGCGAGTTCTGTCTAGAGCTGCATTCGAGTAAAGCACGCAAAACAGATGTTCTCACTCAGCTACAGTCAGCTTGGGAAGCGAAGGGCCACGTTGATGCTGCCGCATGGGAGTTGGAGGCAAAGCGGCTTGCTGGGTTGCGCGAGACTCTCAATATCTATGTCGAGCGTCTACATCGTCGCCATCGCAATGGCTATGCCATCTACGATGCGATTGGTACGGTGACATCGGGCATTGATGAGCCTGTCGCTTCGCTGTCATGGCCTTCCCCTGACGTCCACGACCGTAAAGACATGCTTGGGATACGGGAACTGGGCGACCGTCTTGAGGTAAATGCTCAAGCAGTTGGTTACGACCAACTCGCTGGAAACGCTCTCTCCGCGGTTGGACAGTCTGAGTGGTCAACGCATTGGCAACAGCAGTTCATACAGGCAGCGCGAGACGTGTTACCAGCCGTTTTGGAGGTACAACGATCATCTGACCGCTTCGTGGAACTGACGCGCTTACCTGTTACTCCCTATACGCCTACGGGGCTCGAAGGGCTGAGTATTCTATCTGAATGTCTTCCACTGGCTGCAGGACATGACTGGCGCTTCGCATTGCGAGTTGATGCCCGGGCGGTTAGCTCCCGCCTTACTGAAGGATGCCTGTGGGTTGAGCAGCATAGGGACATTAATACAAAACTGTCGCCTCTATGGACATCACGCGTTGTCGCGCAGGTAAAGGAGGGGATCGACCTGCTGCAGCCGCGTCGTCTGCTCCATGCCGAGCTAAGTCCGGCCTGGCCGGAGAGCGGCACGGAGGTGCTCGCGCAGGCCGTCCAGTTGCTTAGCGAAATGGAGGCGCTCAAGCAGCAGCTAAACGCAACTTACAGTGATGCTATTGAAACGGTAGATGTTGATCTGCTTTGGCGGGAGTGGAAGGACGCTGATGAATCGTTCTGGCCTAAATCTTGGCTCGGCAAGCGCCGTATCTCTACATTACTAGCACCCATGCAGACCGCTGCAGGCGAGGTAGATAACGGCAGAGAACTGGCTACCTGGGTGGAAATTCGGTCTGTTCGTAAAGCGATCGAGGTACTGGAGCCAGGTCATGAGTGTGTCGCTGTTTGGCAAGGCTCCAAATCGGTAGCGACGCGGCTAACGACGGCGATCAACCTGCAAGAAGCTCTTCGGCTTCAGAAGCAGTCCAGCCTTTGGATTGATGAAAACTTTCAAACAGTCGAGGAGGGGCAGCTGGGCGATGAACTCAAAGCGCAGCTTTACCGGATGCGCAGCTTGGTGCGTTTGGATGCTCAAATCCAGCAACTTCATGATCTATCGTCCAGCACCGAGGCTCTTTGGGGTGGACTGAGCACCGACATCGATGTCCTTACGGCAGCGATGCGTTTTCAAGCCGAGCGACGTGAAATAGAAGAGCGTGGTCGATTGGCGGATGATCATCCGTTTGTAGAACAAGGTCGCTGCGGTAAGGTCTTAAAAAATGACATTGAGCTCATCAAGGTGCGATCGCTGATCGAACGTGACTTGGCTGACCTTGCAGATCTGCGCGAGTTGACTCCGATCTGGCTCGACTTGAAGACTAAAGTTGATGTCGCACGGCGTGCTGTCGCTTTCCAAGGTCAGATTGCTGTTGCCCTGGCGAAGCTTGTCCATAATCCTGAGGAAATAGCTGGGTATAAAGCCGCGCTTCAAATCCTCCTAGGCGACGGCAATGCGTTGCTTGAGCCGGAAGGCTCGATAACTTCAGCAGGAATCCAACTCCGTGAAAAACTGGAGATTCTTCAGCAACGATCTAGGCAGTTAACGTCGGCAGGTCACTTCACTGACACAGGTGTTGCAGAAAACGCTCACTTGTCGTTGAGCGATCTCAGGCAAAACTGTGAGGCCGTAGTGTCCCGTGAGCCTCAGCTCAAGGCATGGTGTGCCTGGAGAAAAGTACGCGATGAAGCGTTTGCGGCTGGCTTGGGTTCCATCGTTCAGGCCATGGAAACTGGGGCAGTGACCTCCGGGAAGGTTCGTAGAGTTATTGAAGTCAACTATGCCCGCTGGTGGCTTAACACCACAGTGGATTTGGACGATGTGATCCGCACATTCGTAAGCGTCGAGCACGAACAACGCATCCGCGACTTCCGAGCTTTGGACGACAAATTCACAGAGCTCACCAAAGACTTGCTCAGAGCCCGTCTCTGCGCTGATTTACCTAGTCAGGAAAGTGTCAGCAGGTCTTCGGAGTGGGGGCTTCTGCGTCACGAAATGGGTAAGAAGACCAAGCATCTTCCGCTGCGAGAGCTGATTACTCGTGCTCCAGATGCTCTGACAAAATTGACGCCATGCTTGTTGATGAGTCCGCTTTCAATCGCTCAATACCTGCCTCCAGCCTCTACTCCTTTTGACTTGGTCATATTTGACGAGGCGTCACAGATTCCGGTGTGGGATGCCATCGGCGCCATGGCGCGAGGAAGGCAAGTGGTGATGGTAGGCGATCCTAAGCAGCTGCCGCCTACCTCTTTCTTTGGTCGCGCTGAATCTACGGCTGACGATGAGGATGTGGAGGCCGACCTTGAAAGCATCCTGGATGAGTGCATCAGCGCAAACCTACCAATGCGCAATCTTAACTGGCACTACCGTAGCCGGCATGAAAGCCTGATTGCGTTCTCAAACCAGCGGTATTACCAATCTAAACTGGTGACGTTCCCGTCACCTCATACAACGGACAGAGCGGTGCGCCTATGTCCTGTTGCTGGGGTGTATGACAAAGGCGGCTCGCGTACTAATCTGATTGAAGCTGGATCGCTGGTGACTGATCTTGTGGCGCGTTTGAAATCGCCAGCCTTTCGAGAGAGCGGGCACACGGTTGGTGTGGTCACCTTCAATGGTGAGCAACAGAAGCTCATCATGGACATGCTCGACGATGCATGTCGTAAAGACCCGTCACTTGAGCCCTATTTCGCTGAGTCCGAGCTAGAACCCGTTTTCGTCAAGAATCTTGAAAGCGTTCAGGGTGATGAACGAGACATCATCTACTTTTCGACCACCTATGGTAAGGACGCTGCCGGCGTGATGTCGATGAACTTCGGCCCGATGAACCGGCCGGGAGGGGAGCGCCGGCTGAACGTTGCTATCACTCGCGCACGGCAGGAATTGGTAGTGTTCTCGACCTTACGGCCTGAGCACATCGACCTCGCTCGGACGCAGTCCGTAGGCGTACGTGATCTCAAGCATTTCCTTGAGTTTGCAGAGCGTGGGCCACAGGCTTTGGTAGAGGCGAACCTTGGTAGCGTAGGCGGATTTGATAGTCCGTTCGAGGAAGCGGTCGCCGCCGCTCTTGCTAAGAAAGGGTGGCAGGTTGTCACGCAGATCGGCGTCTCTTCATTCCGAATTGATCTGGGTGTGGTCGATCCAGATGCACCAGGCCGGTTCCTTGCGGGCGTTGAGTGTGATGGTGCTACCTACCACCGCAGCGCAACTGCCCGAGATCGGGACAAGCTTCGTGAGTTCGTATTGCGTGGCCTGGGCTGGGAAATTGTCAGGATTTGGTCGACAGATTGGTGGGTCGATGCGCTGGGTACCGCCGAGAAGGTGCACCAGCGCTTGAACGCCCTTCTTGTCGTATCGCGGGCCAAGCAAGCTGCTATCGATGCTGCGCAAGAAGCGGAACGTCTGAAGGCTGATACAGCCGCGGCGCAACAGCTTGAAGTCCTAGACCAGGTTGTAATCGGTTCTATCACTCCTACAATCATTGAGTCCAATGATCCTATGGGCGCAATAGCGGAGCCCAAGTACGCCCGAGCATCAGCTGTTCTTCCACTGGAAGATGTCGTGCTTGCGCAAAAGGTAGAGCGGCTGATCTATAGAGAAAGCGATTTACGCTCCGCTATCGGCGAAGTCGATCCCGACAGATTTTTCGATGTTGGTTACACCGCGACATTGGAGAAAATGATTGCGTACGTTGTGGAGAGAGAAGGGCCTGTTTTGGATGCCGCGTTGACCAGACGTATTGCTCGGGCTCACGGCTGGGCTAAAGCTGGCGGACGTATCCGTGAGCGCGTTGACCGAATTGTTCGTTCTCAATTTCGCTTTCACGAAGAGGAGCAGACAGGCACGTTCTTCTGGCCGGTACAGTTGGAAGACAAGTCGCGCGTCATTTTCAGACGTCCCGATGAGGAGGGAGCAACGCGTAGCCTTGGGGAGATCTGCCTGCCGGAGCTGGCTGCACTTGTTCGTGAGATGGTTGATCAAGGCCACGAAGGTGAAACACTTATTTATGCCGTAGCCAGGGAGGCCGGCGTTGGTAGAGTTGCGCATGCCGGACGTCAGCGTATAGAGAAGGCGATCCAGTTCGCATCTGAGTGATTTTAACCAAACGGTATTCGGATTATCCGCTTCTGGCCCATCCATCATCCCTGATGCGGCGGGCCTACAGATTCGTGTGGCGCGGTTCTGAATTTTCATCAAGGAATGTCGGTGTTCTGACGTGACGACGCACCCGCTGAAACGCTGACCATTTCATAGTGATGGCGGAGGGCATTTAGCTTAAATGCCTTCCCATGCTAATGTGCCATTACATGAACGATAGGGAGAATCGTGATGGGCTGGAAGGGGACTGTGCGTTCGTTGCAAGCATCAGCAAGGCGGGCGGAGCGCAATGCGCACCGTCGGCAACGTGAGCTTGAGAAGCGGCACAACGAGTACGCCAAGATGGAAGCGCTTGAGCAGGCGGCATATGAAGTTGAGGTATACGAAAATCATCTCGAAATCTTGATGTCGATGCACAAAGAGTGCGAGAAGCCGGTGAATTGGAAGCGGTTGCTTTCAAAGCCTGAGCCCATGCAGCCTGAGAACTCCAGATCGCTTGAGCAGGCAGCCACGCACGCGTCTACTACGTATAGCCCAAATTTGCTCGTTCGGTTATTCAAGCTCGAAGCTCGCAAGCGTCGAGATTTGGTAGCAAAGATTGATTTGGCAAAGCTTGAGGACGAAAAGCGCTACCAGGTCGCACTCGCTGATTGGAACACAGAGCACGCTGAGTGGACTGAGGAGCGGGGCATGGCTTTGCGTATCCTGAGCGGAGACCACCAAGCGAAGCTTGATGCCATTGAGGCATTTGATTCCTTCTCGGAAATTTCACATCTCGGGTCATCCATACAGATTGTTGTTCATGAGAACGGTGTGCTGGAAGCCAAGCTGACTATCCACGGCTCAGAAGTGATTCCGACGGAGATAAAGTCTCTGCTGAAGAGTGGCAAGCTATCCACCAAGGCCATGCCGACTGGACGATTCAACGAGATACACCAGGACTACGTCTGCAGCTGTGCTTTGCGCGTTGCCAGAGAGCTGATGGCCGTACTGGCCGACGAAATAGTCATCGTCACCGCTCTGGATGATGTGCTGAACGGCGCAACAGGCCACATGGAGGAGCGGCCTATTCTGAGCGTTGCATTCTCGCGGTCGACGGGGAACAGGCTCAATCTCGATTCGATAGATCCATCAGACGCGATGAAGAATTTCGTGCACAACATGAGCTTCAAGAAGGGAGCTGGATTCGCACCGGTGTCTGCCATTGATGCTCGCGCCTTGACCACGACCTTGTAGTGGTCAAGTGATCCCAAACACTGAGTTAAGTTTTTCCTCGGCGACCGCAGGCGTTACCCTTCGATTGAACTGGTGTAGTCGCCGCCAGATGTACTGCTGCATTAGATACCGACCTATATCCTGCTTCGCCATCGCAGCGCTCATGTAGCCCATCGTCGGTATCCAGTCAGTTTTCAAGCTACGAAATAGCCGCTCCATCGGTGCATTGTCGTGGCGGTTACGACGCCGACTCATGCTTTGTTCAAAGCGATATCGCCACAGCCTCTGGCGGAAAGCTCTGCTCCCATATTGGCTGCCCTGTCAGCGCTTTGCTGGTCGGCGTGGCTGTACCCCGGGTCAAGCTCCCGGCTGGCAGCTTAGCGCTTGAATTGGGGGGTAAAGGTACGGCGTTGCTTGGTCATCGGACACCTCTCTATGGCGAGCATTCTCGCCTAAATGGGTGTCCGGTTTCATTAGACCACTACATACAACAGCCCGGCCGCTCGGTGAGGACAGTGGCGACACCGCGAATGTCCTATGTGCCAGATGCACAATGGCTGACAATGTTGTAGCTTGCACTGATCCACACAAAAATAACTAGACGTGAAATGCCTTATGAAACTCCAACCGATGCCGCCGCTAAACAGTCTGGTTGCGTTCGAAGCTGCAGCAAGACATTTGAGCTTCACCCTAGCCGCTCGTGAACTGAACGTCACCCAAGGGGCTATCAGCCGCCAGATTCGACTGCTCGAAGATTACCTAGGCAAACCCCTTTTCAGCCGCACTACGCGAGAAATCGTCTTGACGACCGTGGGCAAGCAATACTGCGACGTTGTGCGTGAATCGCTTCAACAAGTCGCTCATGCCACGTCCGGTATCCGCCATTGGCAAGGATCGCAGCGTGTGACAGTTGTCACCAGTACTGCCATGGCGTCGCTTTGGCTCCTGCCCAGGGTATCGGTGTTCAAGAACCTGAACGATGAGGTAGACCTGCGCATCATCGCCACCGACAACATGGGCGATTTTTCCAAGCTGGACTGCGATCTGGCGCTGTACTACTGCCGTTCCCAACCGACAAACGCCAGGGTAACGCCTCTGTTCGTCGAGGAGATATTCCCAGTCTGCAGTCCAGCTTATTTGGCACGTAATCCACAGCTATCCGATCCACAGCATCTGGGCGAGGCGACATGGCTGTGGTTAGAAGATCCGCAAAGCGACTGGGTTGGTTGGGCGGAATGGTTTCTTCGCAATGGATTGCCGCCTACCGAGCCCCGTAATCGCATCGATATCAACAGTTATTCGATGCTCATTCAGTCGGCGCTAGCGGGACAAGGCGTGGCGCTAGCATGGTCGAACCTGGTGGACAGCCACCTGCTTAACGGTGCTTTAGTTAGGCCGGTCGAAACAGTGCTTCGTACCGACGCCCGGTTTTGTCTGTTGGAGCCCAGCGGGCGCTCGGCCAATCGCCAAAGCGTTAATCGCTTCCGTGAGTGGCTGCTTACCCAAGTGAGTTACGTTCAGGTCGCTGATGTAGGTTGAGGAGCAACGGCACAGGGCTGGATCACTTGCACCGTGCAAAGCCGATCGGCTGACGTGGTGCGTATTGCGTGTGCGGCGAGTGTTTAAGCGCTGGCTCGCAAAGTACTAACAATCGGCTGATCGCCAATGCGGCGTTTTTGGAGTGCGCCGGATCTCCTGGCAAAGTAGCGGATGAGCGATATTAGCAAGGTTGATGATAAGCTGATTCTGAGCGAATACTGTCAGTGGAGCCCGTTGAGCACGTGTCCTGGCCGCATACAACTGCTGCGCGTTGCCTGTAGCTTTCGCTGCTTTTATTTATTGCCTTGCTGACATTAGTTCGTCAACATGGCGTTGGCGCGCGGTTTTTTTCAGTGATGGGGCGGAGCACCGCCACAGCTTTCCTTTGACTAAAAGGTGTCGACCGTGAGGGGGGCAAGTTAATTTAGACACCCATTCAAACTAGGCAGCAATCCAGCACTGATGTTAACTGCTATCTGTGGGAGTGTTAAGCAACAAATGCACGCGCAAAGTTAGTTCATTCAGACTAAAGGGCTTGGTCAGCAATGGATTGTCCTGTCGACCGAGACCAGACACCAATCACCTGCAAATTCGGTGATAAAATAATCAATTCGAGCACCTGGTATTTTTGCTTCAGCTCCGCAGCCAAGCTGATCCCGTTCATCAACCTTCGTAAGCCAATAGCGGTTAGCAGCAAATCCAGATGTTTCAACTTGTGCGCATGATTAGGGTGCTAACGTGAAAATATCTTTTCATCACAGAGTATTTCGCTAGGAACAAGAATCCAAGTCATTCCAGCAATAGTTACTCAAGCGATGAGAAATTTCAAGAGTTGCTCGAGAAAGTGATCAAGGCCTGCTAGCCAACCTTTATCCGCAGTTGATGTAGTGCCGCTGTGCTGATCTCGATTTAACGCCATAGCCGTCGCACGTAGTGAGTTATAAATCATTAAGTACCTGTCATAATTACTGCTAAATTGTAATTTCATAGTTTCGGTAACTTGTTGATGCTCATTGCGTGTGAGCTTGTATGTCTGCGGGAGAGGAAAACGTTCTGTTGCTCCCTCATCTAAGCCATAATCAACCGTCGCCTTTTGATCTTGTTCGCTCTGGGAGCGTAATCCATGAGGCCCAATCGGCATCTGTGGAGAGTTTTTCTGGTTGCCTGTGAGTTTGATTGTCTTATGTTGAGCATCATTTGGGGCGAATAAATATGGTAAAAACGAAGATTTACATTGCTGGAAATTTTAAAGTTCTGGAGTGAGGCCAAGCGATAGGGTACAATGGGCGATCAGAATAATAAACCTCCAAGAGGTTAAAATGAGAAGCTTTCCGTTACCTCCGCTGAATAGCCTTATCGCGTTCGAGTCTGCTGCGCGCAATCTTAGCTTTACCCAGGCGTCAATTGAGTTGAATGTTACTCAGGGGGCTGTGAGCAAACAGATTAAGTTGCTGGAAGAGTATCTTGGCAAAAAGCTCTTGCATAGAAGTACAAAAAAAATGGAACTGACACTAGCTGGTTTGGAGTACTACGACACAGTCAGGAAGTCACTTTTCATTTTGGCGGAAGGCACAGAAAAAATTCGTGGGGTGCATGGTAGCCAAGAGCTTACGGTCGCAGCCACCACGGCCATGACATCCCTATGGCTCATGCCGAAAGTCTCAACGTTTCAGGCCTTAAATGAAGACATCGAACTCAGGATCGTTGCCTCGGACAATTTAAGTGAAACGGCCCAATACGATATTGTTTTGAATTATCTGCGTTTCCCACCGCGTGGGTGCAGGGCCACAGCATTGTTTGATGAGGAGATTTTTCCTGTCTGCAGTCCTGAATATCTACGCAAAAATCCTAATCTTACTACCCCTGAAAGCTTATCTGACTGCACCTGGCTTTATCTTGAAGATATGCAGAAGGATTGGCTAGGTTGGCTGGAGTGGTTTGATGGGTTGGGAATACCTGCCCCAGTGCCGAAGCGTAAACTAAAAATCAACAGCTACTCCATGCTACTGCAATCCTGCTTGGACGGGCAGGGTGTTGCACTAGGATGGTCATATCTTGTCGATGATTATCTGCGAAGTGGAATGCTGATAAAACCAATGGAACCCATGCTCAAAACTGGTTCAAAATTCTGGCTCATCGAGTCCGATAGCTATACCCGCAACCAGAAAGGGGTTGATAACTTTCGCAATTGGTTGATCGACAAAATTCCGCATATGTAAATCCTAAAAGCGCCGTTTAGGCGCCTCTTTATTAGCTTAATAAATAATTGGCGGCGTAGACTCTATGACGAGCATGATACATCCATGCTTCGAGTACAGCTGGTGCTCCGAGTCTTTTTTGTAGATTACACAATCACCCTTCTCATAAATAGTTCCAGTGGAATCCTCGACTTCCCCTTGCGAAATCATTATCAGCTCTACGTCAGTGTGGCGATGTAAAACTGATTGACAGTTAGTGTCCATTTTCATCCAGTAACTACACCAGGAATTGTTACTTTCTAGCATGAAGTAAGTGATGCCAGGTAGTAACTTACCATTTATGACTAATTCAGCCCATAGGACTTCATCTAGCTTGAATCTGTCTGAGCTCGCAGTTGGTATCATGAGGTTGACTCGCTCTTCTAGTTGGCCGGAGAATATGCCCAAATCCAGATTATTGATGATTCCCCCCTGGTGGTGGAAAGCATGTGTAGCCAGTTTTTCGTTCTGAGGGCGGTGAGTTACGTACCACCGCCCTAACGAGCAGATTAATCCAGCGCGCCAGCTTGCTGCAGGCTCAGAGACCGCGTTTCTGGCGCCATAATCCAGCTGGCGACCAAGCCTACTAAGGTTATGGCAGCTGCTGCGTACATAGTATTCGCGATACCGTAATCAGCAAGCGCCACTGGCACAGCATACGTACCTGCTGCTGCACCGATGCGTGATATGGATGTCCCCAGGCCCATAGCTTGAGCCCTGATTTCGGTCGGGAACAGTTCATTGGGATAAACCATCGTGAGAACTTGGGCGCCGCCAATAAACACGGCATAAGCGCCGAACAGGGCCAGAATCACCGTCGGTGAACCTTCGTGAAAAATCCCTAGTCCAAACAACGCAAGTCCTGATAACAGAAAACTGCCGATTAGTAGATTACGGCGACCAAGGCTATTGATTACGCGCGTAGCGACCATGCAACCGACGACAAAGAGTGCCGTGATTGTCACAGAGCCTATCGATGCCCAATCGTCTTTGATGTTGAGTGCTTGGAGCACCTTCGGAGCGAATGCATAGACTGCGAAGATGGGAACAATTGAACACGTCCAGAACACTGACACAAATAGCATGCGACGACCGTAGCCAGCACGAACCAAGCTCCAAAAGGAAACTTTGACCGACTGAGGTTCTTCAGGCAGGTTTTTCAATGAAAACTCATGGCCGTACACCTTTTTGATCACCTGCTCTGCTTCGGAATGTCGGCCTTTGCTTAAGAGCCACCGTGCGGACTCAGGGGTACCAATGCGTAGCAAAAGAAGCGCTATGCTGAAGACGGTAGTGCTGGCAAGCACCAAACGCCATGCATCCTGGCCCCCTATTCGCAGGATCAGCTCACCAACAACATACGCCACTGCCGCGCCGATAAACCAGACGATAACGAACCATCCCAACTTTGGGCCTCGCTCTTTTTTGGGTAGGAACTCGACGAGCATCGAGGTTGAGACAGGGTATTCGATACCCACTGCTATCCCGATGAGGAGTCTCAATAGGAAAAGTGTTTGTGCGTCTTGTACCCAGTACTGGGCCACTGAACCTACCGTGAACAAAATAGGCCCGACGTAGTAGATCGCACGTCGGCCATACCGATTGGTAAGCCAGCCGCCGAACAGGCCACCTATGAAAATTCCAACTAGCGCTGAGGCTGCGATCATTCCTTCCCAGAAGCTATCAAAACCCAGCGCTGCTGATGCGGGCATCAGGGCAATACCGATGAGGCTGAGAACGTATCCATCCACGAAGGAGCCACCAGCAGATCGCCAGGTAAGCAGCCGGTGAAATCGGCTCCATGGTAAGTCTTCGATATTGCGTACTTGATTCGTCATGTTATCTCCCGGTACGGCTGAATTTTTATTGTTGGTCGCTAAAGATTAAAGTCTCGTAACGCGACTATAATCAGTCCAAGGATTAGTGTTGTAAGCAGCTATCGGAATGCCTTCGTGTATTCCTTATAATTCATGCATGCACGTGCGAACTCGATTCCACGGAATTTAGACTCTTACGAAATCTTTAGAAACTTACGAAAGAATGAAGCTAGAAAGTTTATGGGTGGGTCTCCCTGCTAAAGATCGCCATCAGGTTCGTAAAGCGCGTGATTAGTGCTGCAAGAAAGTGCAAGGCGGGTTCGTATTGGCTGCGCCATAAGTAAGTCGATTGCGGTTGTACCTGATGCCGGGGCTGCTTCGAATCCTGAAACGGCTTTGCCGACAAAGCTAGGCACCACGAGTGAGATGGCGATGTTTGTCGGAGCCGCGAGTATCGCGACAGCAGAGCAGCTACAGGATTTCAAAGCCATCCGTGATTCTCCTGTTGTTTTTAAATGTTGTTGGAGAGATAGAGCGAGTCGAGCATGCTGGTTGTGAGGCGTGGACGCAACGTAGTAATACTCATGCATTTATGATCTAAAGGAATAAATGAAAATCATGCCCCCTTGGCTTTTCGTCGGGCGTGCATTTATTCCAAAAGGTAATGGGTGGCTGAGAATAATTCGTTTGTCTGAAATGAGGAGTGAATTTTAAATGTCGCCATCGACCACCAAGGCGTTGGAGAAAATAACAATGACATCCAAAAACCTGATTCCTGTTCAGAGTCTTACAAACGTCCTGAATCCGATTGAGCACGCTCATGGCTTGACAAATGAATTCTATACCGAGCAGAAATTCTTTCAGCTGGATCGCGATGAGTTGATGGGCAAAGGTTGGACTTGCATCGGTTTCGCGACTGACCTGCCACAAAAATCCTATGTGAAGCCTGTTGATTTCATGGGGCTTCCGTTGCTGATGATGCGCAACAGAGAGGGAGAACTCAGAGTATTCCACAACGTCTGCAGTCATCGTGGAGTGAAGCTAATACAGGAAGCCGGGCCTATTCAGGGTGTTATTCGCTGCCCTTACCACTCCTGGACTTATGACCTCAATGGTGCTCTTAGGGGCACACCGCACGTTGGAGGTATCGACGTTCACAAAGATGACCGATTTAATTGCGAGAAGCATGGTCTGAAGCCTTTGCGTAGCGCTATTTTCATGGATATGGTTCTGGTGAATCTGTCTGGAGACGCAACCCCTCTCGAAGAAGTACTGGTTCCGCTGAAAGAGCGCTGGACTCAGTTTCTCGGGACTGATGGCCTTTCCCTAATCAGGAAGGAGGCCGATGGGGGGTCGATGGCGCTAGAGGTCGAGTGCAATTGGAAACTGGCGGTTGAGAACTTCTGCGAGGCATATCACCTGCCGTGGGTTCACCCAAGCCTGAACACCTATTCTCGGCTGGAAGACCATTACAACATCCTTTTCGACCAGTTCGCAGGCCAGGGAAGCTATGCCTATAACCTGTCCACTGTGGCGGGTACAACCCTGCCAATCTTCCCGAGTTGGCCAACTGACCGGACGAAAAACGCTGAGTACGTTGCGTTTTTCCCTAATACGCTGATCGGCATCCAAGCTGACCACGTTTTCGCAATGATGCTTCAACCCATTTCCCCAAGTCGCACCATCGAACACCTGCGCGTGTACTACATCGGCGACGAGGCATTAGGTGAAAAGTATGACGCATCGCGCAACGCAATTATGGAGTCCTGGAAGGTCGTGTTTGCTGAGGACATCGCCTCAGTAGAGGGCATGCAGAAAGGCCGTAGTTCACCAGGCTACAGCGGTGGTGTGTTCTCACCTGAAATGGATTTGCCAACACACTATTTCCACCGCTGGGCTGCTGAAAAGCTCCTCCAGACAGAGCAGGCTTGAGGCGGGAGTTTGAGAGCATGAAGCAAAGACATTGGCTAAATTTTATAGATGGCAAGTGGTGCGACAGCGATGCCAGATTCGAGCTGTTGAATCCTGCTACGAATCAAAGCATCGGAACAATCGCAAAAGCTTCGGTTAGCGATGCAGCAGCAGCTCTGGCGGCAGCGCGTCGCTGCGCCGACTCCAGACTCCTGTCTTCGGTACGACCCGCCGAACGAGTTAAGTGGATGACCCGAATTGCCCAGGAGATTCGCGTTCTTGCCGGCGAAGGCGCGCATGTCCTGTGCGCTGAGAACGGCAAAACCGTTCCCGAAGCCCTAGACGAATTCCTTGAGGCCGCCAGATATTTTGAGTATTACGGTGGTATGGCAGACAAGATCGAAGGTGTATCCATTCCACTGGGTAATGGATACATAGACTTCACTGTGTTCGATCCAATGGGCGTGTCACTGCAAATTGTCCCATGGAACTTCCCGGTCTCTATCTGTGCCAGAGCTCTCGCGCCGGCACTGGCTGCGGGTAATGCAGTCGTAGTGAAGTCACCAGAGCTCTCGCCGCTCGGAATCTGCGTACTCTTCGAGGCCATTGAGCGTGCAGGTCTTCCTGACGGCGCGGTGAACCTGCTTTGTGGCAGTGGTCGCGAAATCGGATCTTACCTTGCTGCTCGGCGAGAAGTGGATCAGATTGTTTTCACCGGCTCTGTTCCTACCGGACAGACCATCTTGAAACTTGCTGCAGAGAATGCAACTCCCTGCGTGATGGAGCTCGGCGGGAAGTCGGCAGCCCTCGTTTTCCCGGACGCCGATCTTGACCAACTTATAGCCAGTGTACGCATGGGGATCTTCTTCAACGCGGGCCAAGTGTGCTCGGCCATGTCACGATTGGTTGTTCATCGCTCGATCTACGACACTGTCGTCTCTCGCGTTGAAGATCTTGCTACGGGACTTTCTGTTGGGAACGGCGCTGACGGTAACGATCTCACTCCGGTGATCACCGCGAGACAGTTGAATCATATTCAGCAAATGTGCCAGCGCGCTCAGCAAGAAGGGGCAGTACTGGTGACGGGTGGCGAAGCTTTAAGCGACAGCCAGGGCAATTTTCTGCGGCCTACTATTTTCAAAGATGTTTCCCCAGAGATGAATATCGCGCAGGAAGAAGTATTTGGGCCTGTTTTGGTCATCATGCCCTTCGACGACGAGCCTGAAGCCATCACCATCGCGAACAGCACTGCCTTCGGTTTGGTGGCGGGAGTCTTCACTCAGGATCTGAACAAGGCGATGCGGTGTGCGCGTCTTCTGCGTTCAGGCCAAGTGTTTGTCAACGAGTGGTATGCCGGCGGTATCGAGGTGCCTTTCGGTGGCGTGGGACTGTCCGGGTATGGGCGTGAACGTGGCCAGGAAGCGCTATATAGCTATGTTCGAACCAAGAACGTGGCTATCAAGGTCGCAGGTGAGTAATAAGCTATGAAAAAGTGGCTCTGTATTATCTGCGGCTGGATCTATGATGAGGCGGTAGGCTGGCCTGATGACGGGATCACTCCGGGCACACGTTGGGAAGACATTCCAGATGATTGGGTATGTCCAGAGTGCAAAGTTGGTAAGGCAGATTTTGAGATGCTTGAAATCTCTGACTCGGAAACGGCTGCAATTGTGCCCATTATTGCGCCTATCGCTCATGCACCAATTCAAGCAGTCGTTGTTCAAACTCCTATGCCTATCGGTTCGACTTCGGTTGCAGAACCTATCGTGATTATTGGTAGTGGTCACGCCGGCTATGGACTTGCTCAAGCTATCCGGAAAGCTGATCCGAATGTTGAAATCTGTGTCTTGACCAGTGAGTCCGGCCATAGGTATTACAAACCGGCCTTATCCATCGCTTTGGCACAGGATAAAGGCGCAGCACGGTTGATAGACGAGGCGCCTTTCCAAATTGAGTCGCGACTCTCGATCAGGGTCTACCCACATTGTCTTGTTGAGCGAATCGATTCGAAACAAAAGCGTATCCACACCAACTTCGGTGAGATTGGCTTTGGCAAACTTGTGATTGCGAGTGGTGCCAGCCCCATTCGCATTCCGCTGGACGGTAGCCATGATGCGATGCTCAGCGTGAACACTCTTACTGATTATGAGTCGTTCAGGAAAAAGCTTCCAAGCGCAAAGAGCATTGCCATTCTTGGAGAAGGCTTGATTGGTTGCGAGTTCGCAAACGACCTAGCATCTGCTGGATATCAGGTACATATCATTGGATTAGGTGCGTGGCCTATGGGTCGGCTTCTACCAGAACCAGCCGGAGTTCATCTGCAGGAAAAGCTTTCGGAGCTGGGAGTGAAGTGGAGCCTAAAGACAACCATCTCTAGCATCCAGAAGCAAGAGAACGATTTCAACATCGAGCTAGCGAATGGCGAATCTTTGATCGCCGACTTCGTACTGTCCGCTGTCGGTTTACTTCCGAATGTCGAATTCGTACGTGAAAGCGGCATTGAGTGTGGTCGTGGCGTCAAGGTAGATGCTCGGCTCCAGACGTCGGAAAAAGACATCTATGCCATTGGTGATTGCATTGAAATCAATGGGCAACTGCTTCCATACCTTGCGCCAATTAACGAGGGTATAAAAGCTCTTGCACGCACACTCTTGGGTGAGCCAACAGCCGTCCACTACCCACTGATGCCTATTACCGTGAAGACGCCGTCTGCTCCATTGTCTCTTCTTCCGCCACCTGCCGGCAGCACGGGTGACTGGTATATCGACTCCCTTCAGGATGGTCTAGTGGCCAGCCATAAGGATCAGACGGGCCGAGTTACCGGGTTTGTGTTGCTTGGACGTCAAGCCCAGAAGAGCAGGACAGATTTGCTCGCAAAATGTCAATCATTGCCTATCGGGTGAGTATAATAAAATGAATAATCAAGCCATTAATTTACCCAACGATGACAGCGACTGTGGTTGGTATGACATTCTTCCTAAGCTCACCCCTTCAAAAGTCTTGAAAGGTGAGCAGCGCGCGGACTATGTCGTGGTCGGCGCCGGTTTTGCCGGTCTTGCTGCTGCGCGACGTCTGGCAGAGTTGAAGCCAGAGGCAACGATTTTCCTAGTGGACGCTCAGCGAGTCGGATATGGGGCATCAGGCCGTAACTCTGGCTTCGTAATAGACCTTCCGCACAAGATGGCGCTGGAACATCCGGATCCGAATTTCAAACAGGCTCTGTTGCGGCTTAATCGTTCCGCGATTTCCAAGCTGGAAGGCCTGATCAAAACTCACGACATCGACTGCCAATGGTCTCACGCTGGTAAATACCAAGGCGCTGTCGGAGAGCGTGGCGTAGCTTATCTCGAGAATTTTGTCTCGCTCATGCGAAATCTGGGGGAGCCTTTTGAGATGGTGGAGCGGGATCGTCTGCAAAAAGTACTAGGCACCTCGCACTACACCCAGGCTGTCTTCACTCCCGGCTGCTACCTCATGCAGCCAGCTGCACTTGTGCGTGGATTAGGCGACTCACTGCCGAGTAACGTTCAGCTGTTCGAAAATTCCCCTGTTACCGGTCTGCGTAAAGGCAGCAGCGGAAACTGGGTTATCGAGCTGGCGGGCGCATCAGTACAGACGAAAAATCTACTCCTGACGACGAGCATCTTCACTCAAGAGTTTGGTTACCTCAAAAACCGCCTTCTGCCTGTGATGACGTTTGCGAGCTGGACTCGCCCTCTCACACAAGCGGAAATGGACGCCACAGGCATTACTGAAGATTGGGGGCTTACTCCGGCAGATCACGCCGGTACCACGGTTCGCATGACCAAGGATCGTCGCCTGATCATTCGAAACTCGTATCAGCACGTTCCAAAGTACGGTCAGAGTGTGAACGATGATCTGAGAGACAAGGTGCGCGCCAAACACCGAGTTTCCATGCTGCTTCGCTACCCACATCTAGCGAATGTTCCATTCACTCACACTTGGGGTGGGTCGTATGCTATCTCCCGGAACTTCACCAATTTTTTCGGGAAGTTAGATGAAGGCGTGTATGCGTCCGCATGTGACAACGGCGTTGGTGCTGCCTGGGGCACCATCGGCGGCACGTTACTGGCTGATAGCGTGGTCGGATCGGACTCATCGCTCTTGAACGATATTCGACATGTGAGCGGCATGCCTTCTCTGAACCCTCCCGAGCCGTTTCTGGGTATGGGTGTCCGCACGCGAATCCGTTGGGCAGCATGGAACAGCCGGAGCGAGCTATGAAGTCCACCACAGGCAGAACTCCGGTATATGTGGTTGATCACAAGGATCTTGAGTTCATCCATCGTGGTGGCCCACCCGGCAGTGCAAGTGTCGTCCGAGCGCTCTCTGACGATATCTCTCCGAACCTGGGTGTGGGATTTGGTAAGTGGGAAGGTGCCGAGGTTTCCTGGACTGTTCTTTATGACGAGGTGATCTTTGTCTTCGAAGGGTGTTTCACATTGAGGGCAAACGGTCAGACCTATGAAGTGCATCCTGGCCAGCTTCTCTGGATCCCCGAACATACCGTTCTTGAATACTCTGGCTATGCGACCTTCGGTTACGTTGTTTATCCGGGCGATTGGAAACGAAAAAATTCGCTTTAACTAACCGCATACCAACGTTGGCGTCCGATTCATAACGTGGAAATTTAATCCGAGCTAATGCGGGTATGGATCGCGATGATTTTTCCGAATAGATGTGCCTCGACTATAAACTTCAGTCGCTTGCCCAGGAGTGCTTATGTCCACTAGCGCATTCAAAAACAAAGATGAAATCCGAACACTTTTTTCTGCTGCAATGTCTGAGATGTATAAGAGTGAAGTCCCTCAATATGGAACGCTTTTGGATTTGGTGGCGTGCATTAACAAGGGCACCATGGAACGGGATCCACGGCTTGAGCAGAACCTGAGCCTGGGCGGGGAGTTGGATCGCCTGTCCATGGAACGTCATGGTGCCATTCGTGTAGGCACACCGGGTGAGCTGTCTACATTGCGCCGTTTGTTCGCAATCATGGGAATGGAGCCTGTCGGCTACTACGATCTCGCTCCCGCCGGCGTTCCAGTCCATGCCACCGCGTTTAGGGCTGTTGAAGAAAAGTCGCTCAACAAAAGCCCGTTCCGGGTTTTCACATCGCTCCTACGGCTAGAACTCATCGATGATGCAGAACTCAGAGAAGTTGCCCAAGCCGCCCTTCAAGCCAGGAATATTTTCACCCCCAAAGTAATCGAGCTGATCCAACTCCATGAGTCCAATGGTGGGCTCACGTTCGAACAAGCAGAGGTATTCGTTGCAGAGGCACTTGAGACCTTTAGATGGCATAGTTCGGCCACTGTCAGCCTAGAAACCTTTAACAAACTTCAGCAACAGCATCGCCTCATTGCCGACGTGGTCGCATTCAAGGGCCCACATATCAACCATCTGACACCTCGAACTCTCGATATCGATGCGGTTCAGGCCAGCATGCCGTCCAAGGGCATCGTCCCTAAAGCTGTGATTGAAGGGCCTCCGAAGCGCAAGGTCGATATTCTCCTTCGGCAAACCAGCTTCAAAGCTCTCAACGAGCACATCGCTTTCCCGGGTGACGGTGGAGAGGTAAATGGCAGTCACTCGGCTCGGTTTGGCGAGATTGAGCAGCGAGGAGCAGCACTTACTATTAAAGGCCGTGAACTCTATGACAGGCTCTTGCTCATTGCCAAAGCCGAATTGGGTGCGCCTCCATCCGAAGTCAACGCGCACCAATATGCTGAAATTCTCCAGCGTGTGTTTCAGGATTTTCCGGACGATATCAAATCGCTGCACGACAATGAGTTGGTTTTCGTCAGGTACTATCCGGCGCTCGATAAGATACCGAATTTCCAGGATTCTGATCTGAAAGCATGGCCTCTAAAAGGCTTGATATCGGAGGGGCTGATCAAGTACAGCCCTCTTGTGTATGAGGATTTCCTTCCGGTCAGCGCTGCCGGAATTTTCCAATCCAACCTGGGTGACGAAGCTTCGGATACAGGTCTTTCTGGGTCATCCCGAAATGAGTTTGAGACTGCATTGGGCAGTGGGGTTCGTGACGAATTTTCGTTGTATCAAGATATCCAGGCTCGGTCGTTGGATTCATCCCTAAAAGCTCTCAGGATTGTGTAGCGCTTTTCTGTAAAAGTTAACTCTTTGCGCACATCTTGGTATGTGCGCTTTTTTGTGCACCGGAGCGGTGGGATGTTGCCACGTTCGAGCCCTCCTTTAAAAAGTTCGGGACTTATGCTCAAGGTGATAACTCGCGTGGACGTGAAGACCTGATGCATATTCAGCAGATCACAGAGCGCTATGATGCGAATTAAAAGTGAACTTGCCGCCACAACGTGTGGATTAGTGGCTATTATTTTGTGGAGCACCGCCGCAGGATTGATTCGAAGTGTCAGTGAAATCTTCGGCCCACTGGGTGGTGCCGCGATGATTTACACATTGGGCGCAATCCTGCTTGTTTGCTTACTGGGAAAACCTCGCCTTCGTTCGATATCAAAGCTTTATCTATTCTTGGGCAGTGCCCTATTTGTCGCTTATGAGGTGTGTCTTTCACTTGCTCTGGGATTTGCCAGCAACCGTACTCAGGCAATCGAGCTTGGCGTGGTGAACTACCTATGGCCATGCCTCACCGTTGTTCTAGCGATCATCATGAATGGCCAAAAGGCGCGGTGGATCATCATTCCTGGTACTGCTATCTCTCTCTTTGGCATTTTATGGGTAGTCAGTGGGGATGGTTTGTCATTGCTAGGCATCATCGCAAACGTTCAGTCAAACCCGCTTAGCTACAGCCTCGCACTAGGCTGCGGGATTACGTTCGCCTTGTATTGCAATGTTACTCGGCGGTATGCGAACGGGCAAAATCTGGTGGGGTTATTCTTCGTCTTGACCGCAATTGTGCTTTGGCTGAAATATCTGTTCAGCAGCGAGATGATTCCAGCAATAAGTTTGGGTGGCAGCCTTGAGCTTGTAGCCGCTGCTGTCGCAATGGCTGGCGGCTACGCGCTCTGGAACATCGGCATCTTACGCGGAAATATGACCTTGCTGGCCACCGCATCCTACCTCGCCCCCGTGCTGGCGTCGGCATTTGCTGCAGTATGGTTAGGAGCCGTGCTGAACATGCAGTTTTGGCAGGGGGCAGTGCTAGTTACAGCAGGATCGCTAATCTGTTGGCAAGCTACTCGACAGCGTGATGATTCAGTATGAGCGCCGGGTGTTTGGAGCTTTATATGACGGTAGCATCTGAATAATTCCAGCGTTTTGGTTATCGAGAACGGCCTCGCCACACAGTGCTCAAAGTTCCACCAAGCATTGCTGTGGTGTTTGTTCCATGGATTTTTAATCCGGGAACGGTAGGGACAGCAACCAAGCACTGAAGGTCGCAAGCGCTGGCAAATGTTGATAGCGTGTGGCATACGCAAGGTAGTATTTGCGATCGCTTTCCATCGGGTCGAACAGTGCTATCAGCGCTCCGGATTTGAGTTCGTCCTGCACCAGAATGTCAGGAACAAGCCCGATACCAATGCCCACTGATACGGCCCGAATGAGGTGGGCAGTGAGCTCGAAACCTGGGCCGGTACGCATACTTCTATGACCAAGGTTGTAGCGGTCAAACCAATCAGACCACGCATTGGGTCGAGAGACGACATTCAACAAAACATGATCAACAACGTGCGCTGGTGACATAGCGCGAAAATCCGTTAGCGCCGCAGGGCTCGCTATAATGACCAGTTTTTCTTTGAGTAACAGATGCGAAATATAGCCTGGCCAGTCAGGCTGTCACAGTCATTGAAGAGCAAATCAAACTCCACTCGAGGGCATATAGATCTCATTACAATTGGAAAGAACTTCGCATCATGACGCATTGCCGAGCGCGACATCCGTCTGTCGAGGTTGAAAAAGTCTGCCTTCATCGCGCGGAACACCGGATCACCGTCCACGCAATTCTCGCGACCACCGTTCTGCCAAAATTGCCGTTGGTGGTGTCCAGGCTGGAACTAAGTGTTCCCACTCAGTGCGCTCTGATCGAGTTTCTTGTTTTCTCGCCTTGAGTCCACACGACTTAGCATCGATACGGCCACCTAATTTACCTACCCCACGTCCACTTGCAGCCACAGTACAACTCGCCAAAGGCACTGTTCGCTTGGTCGAAATAGATTTTTTGCTTGGCGATGACCTTGGCTTCGGAAAAAGTTGATGGCGGGCTTGAGAAGGCGGAGGTGGTGATCGAGAGGGCTAGCGCTACTACCCCAGAGCAGTTTTTTCATTCGGCAGCTTAAGCAATTTAGAGGGAGCGCATTATACGCACGACTTCATGGCACGCCTTGAGAACGAGACGGTGGGTTGTCGCGAACGAGCCGGTAGTTGGGATCAAGCGGAGCCACTCTTTGCTGGCGTCCGTGCATTGGTACTTGATCCGCGATCATGAGTTATTTTGATGGCAGTGCAGCGCGCTTCGCGGAAAATTCTCGATAGGAAATAGAGCCCCAGACATCAGTCGAGCCCCAGCCACCATTATTGCGCGCGTGTCTCGATGAGTTCACCGCATGCTTACGGGAGTGTGGCGTTATCTATCGCTTATCCATACTTAAATTGAGAATATGGCTGGGGCGATAATGCCAACTAAAGCGTCGTGCTGGATACGTTCTTGAATGATCTGAGTCTTGAGGATTTCAAACAGGAACGGCGTGTTGGGTTTATGAAGTGTCCGCTTGGAAGGCTGGGGCTGGTGCCCACTCCGATATTAGTGTGCATCATCTCTTGGCTCCATGGGGCTAGGTGGGGCTTTCCCGAACGGATGCGCCAACTAATATCTGTTGCATCCCTGCGATGCCTTAGCATTGTTCAATACAAGCGCTTGGAGCGCCACCGTAAGGATTATGCGGGTGGCGCTCAATCACGATCGCTATTGTTTCAGGCGGTCTCTCGCAGCGCCGTTAGCGGACGCGCTTCATCCGGCTCTAGCTGCCGTATTGAGGCGGAATCGGCAGGTGCGCGCATGACCATCGTCTGCACTGGCCAAACCGTATCCTGTCGCAAGCTTCGTAGAAGGCTATACAAGGTAACCACGAGGAACAGCGCTATAGGGAAGCCGATCACGATGCTCGCCATCTGAACTGCGATCAGTCCTCCAGCCAATAACAACCCCGCAGCGATCGCACCTTCCAAGAAACACCAGAGCACCCTGATCCAATTAGGCGGGTTGATACTGCCTACAGAGTTCAGCATGCACAGCACCTGAGTTCCCGCGTCTGCCGCTGTAACGAAATGCACTGCCAAGAGCAGGCAGACAAAAATGCAGAGCACTCCCCCTACCACAGGCCCATCGAGACGCTCCAGCAAGGTGAACATCGCTGCAGTGGTCTCTTTCTTTGTGGCCTGCAGGAGCGGCCCTCCTTCGTATGCTGATCCCGCACTTTGTTCTGTGGTTACTTGTTGCGCGCTGAGCCGACGAGCGTCTTGTTCGTCCTTGAGTGCTGTGCCGCCGAAAACTGTCATCCATAGGATGGTGACCAATGTGGGCACCAACAATGCTCCGATGACCAGTTCACGAATCGTTCTACCGCGAGAAATACGTGCGATGAACAAACCCACGAACGGGCCCCACGTCATCCACCACGGCCAGTAGAATGCTGTCCAACTCTTTTGCCACGTAGAATTAGCTTGGGTGTCTGTCCATAAACTTAAGCCCACCAAGTGCTGGAAGTAGTCTCCGGTAGCTTCGAACAGAAACTCCAGGATATAGCGCGTGGGGCCTAATGCCATGACGATCAACATCAGGCCGAACGACATCCACATATTGAGCGTGGACAGACGTTTCATCCCTTTCGACACGCCTGCGACCAACGATATGGCTGCAATCACGCTCACCACCGCGATGATCATTAACTGCAGCGTGATACTCACAGGTACTTGGAAGACCTGGTTGAGTCCAGTGTTGATCTGCATAACTCCCAAACCGAGCGATTGGGAAACACCGAACGCTGTGATGCACACGCCGAGGATGTCAACGACATGCCCGATTGGCCCGTAGATTCGCTCCCCTATTATGGGGTAGAGAATAGAGCGTAGCGCTAAGGGCAAGCCTTTACAGTAAGCGAAATAAGCGAGACCTAGCCCGATGGTTGTGAAGATTGCCCATGGGTGCAGCCCCCAATGGAACAAGGTCAAGCGCATGGCTACTGTGGCCGACTCGTCAGTGAGCCCCTGGCTGAACGGGTTGGTTGAATAGTGCAACACAGGTTCGGCGACCGACCAGAAGATCAGGCCAATCCCCATGCCTGCGCTGAACAGCATGGAGATCCAGGCAGGAAAACTGAACTCAGGCGTATCGTGCTCTCGCCCTAATTTCAGAGTGCCATACCGGCTGATAGCTATCAGGATCAAAGCCCCGAGCAGGCCACTTACTACCGCGAGATAGAACCATTTGAAGTTATCGAGGATCGCGTCTGACGCGGTTTTGAAAGATTGTGCTGCTTGCTCTCCTTGCGTTGCGCATAGCACGACAAAGGCAAGAACTATAGTGACAGAACAGATTGTTACAACGGGATTGAGGCCCTTGAAAAGGCCGCTTTTTGCACGCATCAGGGTTCTCCCTTATTGTTTTAATGCGCTGCGGTGCAGCGCGATACGCTATGGGATAAATAGCCGTACCAAGATGAGCGAGAGCAGGAATCCCAACAAACCATTTAAACTCATCATGTGATGAGATTTAGGAATGAATAGCAGGCTCAGCAGAGCATCCTGATAAAAAGCTATAAATGACAAAATCTCATCAATAAGCCCCAAAAAATCGTTTGCGTGCGAGGCTCGTTAATCTGAAGAATCTGCCGTGCAAGGGCTAGTACCACAGCCCTTATAACGTGCGATTTGGAGATAACAATAATGGGCACCGCAAACCTGATTCCTGTAGAAATCCTGGAAACCGTACTGTCCCCCATCGAGCAGGCCCATGGCCTGACTAACCCCTTCTACACCGATAATCTTTACTTCGAGATGGATCGCGACCATGTAATGGGCCGTAACTGGGCGTGCATTGGTTTCGCATCCGATTTGCCCACGAACGCATATGTTAAGCCCGTGGATTTCATGGGGCTACCGCTGCTGATGATGCGCAACCGTGAGGGCCGCGTGCAGGTTTTCCATAACGTTTGCAGCCATCGCGGGGTAAAGCTGGTACAGGAACCAGGTGAAGTACAAGGCGTCATTCGCTGCCCATACCACTCTTGGACGTACGATCTGAATGGCGCGCTGCGCGGCACGCCTCATGTCGGAGGCATCAACCAGCACAAAGACGAGCGCTTTGCCTGCGAGAAGCATGGCCTCAAACCTCTGCGTAGCGAGATCTGGATGGACATGGTTTTTGTCAACCTGTCCGGTGACGCCCCAGCTTTGCAAGACGCGTTGGCTCCGCTAACCGAACGCTGGACGCAGTTTCTGGGCACTGACGGCATGAGTCTGATGCGCCGTGAGTCAAACGGTGGCGCGATGGCTATCGAAGTGAAATGCAACTGGAAGCTTGCGGTCGAGAACTATTGTGAGGCGTATCACCTGCCTTGGGTACATCCAAGTCTGAATACCTATTCGCGCCTTGAAGACCACTACAACATCCTGTTCGACCAGTTTGCAGGGCAGGGCAGCTACGCCTACAACCTGTCGGATGTGGCGGGTACGCACCTGCCGACATTCCCTTCCTGGCCGGCGGATCGCATGCGCAACGCCGAGTACGTAGCCTTTTTCCCTAACGTCTTACTGGGTATCCAGGCGGATCACGCGTTCGCAATGATGCTTGAGCCCATCGAGCCTGGCAAAACCGTAGAGCATCTGCGCCTGTTTTATGTGGGTGACCAAGCACTGGAGCCTAAATACGAGGCTGCCCGCAAGGCGGTGATGGATTCGTGGCGTGTGGTGTTCGCAGAAGACATCGCTTCGGTCGAAGGAATGCAAAAGGGCCGCAGTTCGCCTGGCTACAACGGCGGTGCGTTTTCCCCCGAAATGGACATTCCAACGCATTACTTCCACAAATGGACGGCCCAGCAACTTCTCGATACAGCCAAGCAGGCGTGAGCCAGGAGAATCCTATGACTACCCAGCACTGGCTCAACTTTATCGACGGAGAGTGGGTCGACAGCGCAGAACGTCTGACTATTCTGGCGCCCGCCCACAATCAGCCTGTGGCGACTATTGCTCAGGCGAGCGTTGCCGACGCTGACCGGGCTCTGGAGGCCGCTCGCCGCTGCGCTGACAGTGGCGAGCTGACCCGCGCTCGCCCGGCGCAGCGCGTGACGTGGTTGCTCGAAATTGCCGCGCAAATTCGCGCCATTGCCAATGAAGGCGCACAAGTGTTGTGTGCTGAGAATGGCAAGACCCTCCGGGACGCAAAGGGGGAGTTTGATGAAGCTGCGCGTTACTTCGAGTACTACGCGGGCATGGCCGATAAGATCGAAGGCACCTCTATCCCGTTGGGTAACGGGTACATGGACTTTACCGTCTATGACCCAATGGGCGTATCGCTGCAAATCGTTCCTTGGAACTTCCCAGTGTCAATCTGTGCTCGCTCGCTGGCGCCGGCCCTGGCTGCTGGCAACGCGGTGATCATCAAATCCCCGGAGCTCTCGCCACTGGGGCTGTGTGTGCTCTTGAAAGCTTTGGAACGAGCTAGCTTGCCGCGTGGCGCTGTCAATTTGTTATGCGGTCGCGGCCGTGATGTGGGGGCACACATGGTGTCCAGCAAGCACATCGATCAGATCGTGTTTACCGGCTCCGTTCCGACCGGACAAAGTATTCTGCGGGCCGCTGCAGAAAATGCTGTGCCGAGCGTGATGGAGCTTGGCGGCAAGTCCGCCGCTGTGGTTTTCGCTGATGCCGACCGCGAGCAGGTCTTGAACAGCGTTCGCGATGGCATTTTCTTCAACGCGGGTCAGGTTTGCTCGGCTATGTCGCGCATTCTCATTCATCGCTCGATCTACGACGAGGTCGTGGATGCCATCGTCGCCATGGTCGAAAGCCTTCACATTGGGCCAGGCGAGGAAAACGCGGACATCACGCCTGTGATATCCGCAGCCCAATTGAAGGGAATCGAAGCTCTCTGTCGCCAGGCGCAGGAAGAGGGAGCGGTAGTCGCCACAGGTGGGGAGGGCGTTTCTGATCGCTCGGGGCATTACATGCGACCAACCGTGTTCCGTGACGTCAAACCCGGAATGAGCATTGCACAGGTCGAGGTGTTCGGCCCCGTTTTGGCCGCCATTGCATTCGACTCGGAAGAAGAGGCAATCGCCATCGCCAACGGCACTGATTTCGGTCTTGTCGCGGGCGTATTCACCCAGGATCTCAACCGGGCTCTGCGTTGTTCGCGCCGTCTCCGCGCCGGCCAGGTGTTCGTCAATGAATGGTACGCCGGCGGTATCGAGACGCCGTTTGGTGGCGTAGGCCTGTCCGGGTTCGGTCGCGAAAAGGGCCAGGAAGCGCTGTACAGCTATGTACGTACCAAGAACCTTGCCATTCGGGTCAAGGGGGAATGATGGAAAACGCATTCAAGAAGTGGTTGTGCATCATCTGTGGCTGGATATATGACGAAGCGCTCGGCTGGCCGGACGATGGAATCGCCCCCGGGACAAGGTGGGAGGACATTCCTGACGATTGGCTTTGCCCAGAATGCAAGGTCGGCAAAGCCGACTTCGAGATGATTGAGATTAGCGAGCCTGTGACGGCGGTGTCTCAAGCGCCTGCACCTGCAGCAGAGCTGCCTGTTGCGGCAGTACTCCCTCAGCAACAGGCAGTGACTCTTGAACAGCCTATCGTCATCATCGGTAGCGGCTACGCAGGTTACGGCCTCGCTCAAGCACTTCGCAAAGCAAATCCTGACGTAGAGATCCGGGTGGTTACCCAGGAGGATGGGCACAACTACTCTAAGCCAGCCCTCTCTATTGCACTCGCGCAGGGACGTGAACCTGCCACCCTTGCCAGCGAAACGCCGCTGGCTATTGAGGAAAGGCTTGGCATCCGCGTCTACCCGCACTGCTGCGTGCATCGAATCGATACACAGTCTCGCTGTCTTTTCACCAACTTGGGTGAAATGCGTTATGGAAAGCTCATTCTCGCCAGCGGCGCTTCGCCGGTGCGACTGCCTATAGAAGGGGCGGCGGATGCGCTAGTGAGTGTGAACAATCTCCATGACTACCACGCGTTCCGGGAACGCCTGACTTTGGGAAGGCGCGTAGCCATCTTGGGTGATGGTTTGATCGGTTGCGAGTTTGCCAACGATTTGGCAGCGAGCGGTTACGAGGTTCAGGTGATTGGATTGGGGGCCTGGCCCATGGAGCGTTTACTACCGGAACAGGTCGGCGTGCAACTGCGCAACGCCTTGTCCGATCTGGGCGTTCGTTGGCACCTGGGTACTACGCTTCAGCGCGTTGACCGCCTTGCAGTTGGATACAGCCTGACGCTGGCTAACGAGGAGCGGGTTGAAGCGGACATTGTGTTGTCTGCGATCGGTTTGCGTCCCAATGTCGAGCTGGCACGAACCGCTGGTATCGAGTGCGACCGAGGCATCCTGACCGATACGTTCCTTCAGACATCGCATCAGGGTGTGTACGCCTTGGGCGATTGTATCGAGATCGAAGGGCAGCTTTTGCCATATTTGGCGCCAATCAACCAAGGCATCCAGGCACTGACGAAGACACTGCTGGGGCAACCAACACCTGTGAGCTATCCGCTCATGCCCGTAATGGTAAAGACGCCGGCCGCACCACTGAGTCTGCTACTGCCGTCTCATGGCACGGAAGGTTCCTGGCGGTGCGACGTCACAGAGGATGGCCTATGCGCTGCTTTCCACGACCTACAAGGCGCTCTACGTGGCTTTGTTCTTCTCGGGAAGCAAGCGCAGACGCAACGATCTACTTGGCTGCAACGCTGCCAAGCCACACAACAACAAAACGTGGCGTGAGGCCTGGTCATGAACAGTATTGTTAAACTGCCTTTTGATGATACCGACTGCGGCTGGTACGCCGCATTGCCCCCTCCCATACCCGCGAAGCGGCTGGAAGGGCACCACAGGGCTGACCATGTGGTGATCGGCGCCGGCTTTGCTGGACTTGCAGCAGCCCGCCGTTTAGCTGAGCATTGCCCACACGCGCGCATCGTGTTGGTCGACGCCCAGCGCGTGGGATATGGCGCTTCTGGTCGAAACTCTGGTTTCGTGATCGATCTGCCCCATAAGTTCGCTTTGGAGCATCCTGATCCGCGACACAAGCAGCGTCTGCTTGGGCTGAACCGCTCGGCTATCGCCCAACTAGGATCCTTGATCAAACAGTATGGGATCGAGTGCCAATGGTCGCATGCCGGCAAATACCAAGGCGCGGTGGGCCCCCGTGGCTTGGCATATCTAGACCATTTCCAATCGTTGCTGGATAACTTGGGCGAAGATTATCGAGTTGTCGAGCAGACAGAGCTGAAAGGTGTTCTGGGAACCTCGCACTACAGCCGCGCGATTTATACACCCGGGTGCTACCTGATGCAGCCTGCCGCACTGGTGCGGGGGTTAGGCTCATCGTTGCCTGAAAACGTGGAGGTTCTGGAAGAGTCGCCTATCCGTCGTCTGGAAAGGGATTCATCAGGGGCATGGCTTCTGAATGGCGACCATGGTTTGCTTCGTACGCCCAGCGTTCTGCTCAGCACCAGCATCTTTACTCAGGAATTCGGCTACCTACGTAATCGCTTGTTGCCTGTCATGACGTTCGCTAGCTGGACGCGCCCGCTTACAGACGAAGAAATGGCATCAGCAGGCATCCAGGCAGATTGGGGGCTAACGCCAGCCGACCATGCGGGTACAACGGTGCGTATGACTCAAGACCGCCGCTTGATCATCCGTAACACCTATAAGCACGTGCCGCGCTATGGACACAGTGTTAACTCAGTCACTCGCGAGAGCATACGAAATGATCACCGCAAGGCGTTCCTGACTCGCTACCCAGGATTACAGCACGTTCCCTTCACTCATACTTGGGGCGGCACCTATGCGATATCTCGAAACTTCACCAATTTCTTTGGGAAGGTAAACGAAGGGGTGTTCGCGACGGCCTGTGACAATGGGGTTGGCGCAGCTTGGGGCACGGTGTCGGGTCGTTTGCTGGCCGACAGGGTAGTGGGCGCAGATTCACAGCAGCTTCAGGACATCCAGGCTGTGACCGGAATGCCGTCTTTGAATCCTCCCGAGCCTTTTCTTGGCCTGGGCGTGCGGACGCGGATTCGTTGGGCAGCCTGGAACAGCAGGAGTGAGCTGTGAGTACACCAGAATCTCCGGTAAAAAAACCGGTTCTGTTAGTTGACCATCGTGACCTGTCATTTAACCATCGGGGAGGGCCCCCCGGGGGGGCCAGCGTCGCTAGAGCTTTGAGCAACGAGGTCTCTCCGAGTATGGGCGTGGGCTTTGCCCGCTGGGAAGGGGCTGAAGTAGCCTGGACAGTGCTCTATGACGAGGTCATTTTCGTCATTGAAGGCTGCTTCGAGCTGTGCGCGAATGGCAAGCGGTACAAGGTCGAGCCAGGACAGATGATGTGGATTCCCGAGGGTACTGAGCTGACGTACGGGGGCTATGCGTTGTTTGGTTACGTGGTTCATCCAGGTAACTGGAAACAGCTTCACGGTATCGAATGATGAGTAACCTTCTCTATCGCTATTGTGTTACGAAAAACCAAATAGCGCGTGTTTCGCACTGCTGGTTTTACACGCCTTTCCATGTTATGAGCTAAGACGTGCTGACTTGCTAGCGGTGTATAAATGTATCAGCAAAGTAATGATAGTAGTAACCGCATCACCAAGAACACGCTGGCCGCGTCCGCGCACTAAGCGTGGCCGCTAACAGGATTGGGTTGTCATCTTGGCAGTAGGCGACCCCTGTCTTCCTATTCGAGTTCAGTTAAGGGGACATACAGATCAGCCAGCAAATGCACCAATGTGTAAACATACTGAGAAACTACCCAGCAGCATCTACAAGCCACCGAACACCCACGGCGTACGCATTGGGAAGGCTAGGGCTTTGTTGTTCCCGTTTTCCATTGTTTCTTTATGGTGGAAGAGTGGGGTGCCTTGGAAATCATCAGCCGCTAGCGGCTCATTTCGCAGTAGAAACGTCTGCTTAGCGTACCAGTGATCGATTATATCGTAGGACATTTTAATCCCCGGCCACGCATGCGCGGATATGCCTATTCCGAGTAGGGCGAGAATGGTAGGCGCCACTAAAGTAAATAGTCGCCCATACTCCGGACTCAAATTTGCCATAGTAGACGCGTAGACAACGATTAAAAAAGATTGCGCTCCTAGATAGGCGTTGCTCCGCTCCGACAGAGTGGTCGTTTCACATTGAATTTCATTCCGAGAGAAATCAAGACGATCACGTACCGTACCGAAGATTTCAGTTAGCTCCTCTGACGATGATTGTTTCGATATGCCATCGGTAGCGATCCGCTTCACTTATTGCTCCTTGTTAGGCCTTAGGTCTGCCGTCAAATCAGACTACTCATTGTTCTGACGCTAGTGTAAGTGTCCGCGTGGCTGCCCAGCAAATGAGCAATCCTATAGTAACAAACACAGCACCCTGCGAAAATTGTTTTGTGACCTCCACACTAAGCCAGGCTGCAGCGAAGGCTGACAAAAGCACTGGTGCAAAATAGGAAACGGTTTTCAACATTGTTAGGTTTCCGCGCAAGATTCCAACGTTCCAAAGCGCATAGCCGCCCGCCATCGAGACAGCCGCCGCGAGCAGCTCTATAGTATTTATGACAGTGAACGGAGCAATTTGCTGGTCGCTAAAGGCGTATTTAACCCAAAGGGCTATCGCCGTGAGCGCAAAGAAAAAGGCGATACCGTTCTGGCCCCCGGCATAACGTCTGGGTACGTTGCAGTACAGTGCGAAAATCAAGGCTTCGCTGAATGAAAGGCCATAGCTAAGCGGATTTTAGGTGATTCGATCAAAAATTTTTGAGATCTCCAATCCATCTCCGCTTATCACCCAGAAGATTCCGCACAATGTACACATCGACCCTGGTACGATCATCCAGCGGGCTTTTTGACCGTTCATGACGATGGCAAGAAGTACTGTGAGGCATGGCCACAGGTAGTTTACGACGCCGAGCTCAATGACCTGAGCGCTGGTATGGCCATACCCGAGCAAAAGCGACAAGCAAATCTCGTAGGCTACGGACAAGGCACTGCCTACTATCAAATAGAAGCGGGCCACTGTCGAATGCGTGGTCGACCTAAAAGTAAAACCAGCAACGGTGCTCCGAGGGTGTACATAAGTGCCGCCCCGCTCAGAAGACTGAAAAGCTGACTGAGGCTCCGAATCAGCGCAGGTGACGTACACTAAAGCGCGATGGCAAATAGTCCGCAGGCCGTGGTCTTTGCTTCATTGTTCAATCTCACCTCATCAGCTAGGGTGTACAGCGCGACTTGCGGTGTTTGCTCCCTAGCTACGATGAGACCGTACGTCTTTCTTCCACCCACAGTTTGGCCAATAGCGACTAAGGATTCCTTGTCTGAGCGCCAGGGATTCGCGACAGTCATCCCTACACGAGGCCTGCACATCGCCCCAGACATCGAGATCAAGACCTACGTGTAAAGTTAGCTCCCGTCTACTTGCAGTTGCCCGCCTTCCGGAAGCCGGCAGCCTCTGCTTCTGATTCCGATCCAAACGTCACCTGATTCTTAGGTGACAACTGTGTATAGCTGGGGCATCCGCTAGGTAGGTGATACACATGACTATTCGTGTTCCCAATGATCACGCCCGTTGGAGCCGTACTGATGACCTGAGGAGCTGGCAGAGATTTCGCTACCTTGGGTGGAACAGGACTCACGATCCCATCCGCAGCAGGCTTGTATCCCGGCGTCCATGAACGCTTGCCGGTTACAAACAGATTCTCATGGCCCATGATCGCTGCAATACGCTTGTTCCGTTCAGACTCCCAAGATGTCACTGGGAACTGTTTGTCCCAAGCCATGAGGAGCTGTTGCTGCTGCCTCGACATGCTCAGGTTGTACCGGTCGAACATGTAGAAGCTCGTCCGGGCGACAAGACCTTTCACCTCATCACGCGGTTCTGCTGCGCGCTGCTCGAAATCTACTTTGGTCTGACATTGGCCATACTGTGGAGCCACCCCTGGGGCCATGCCGTAGTTGAAATTGCTTCGGTCTCCGTTTACCTCGCCAACCGATGGATAGAGGTTGAACAGGTCAGCTTCCATAGCGCGAAATACCGGGTCGTCGTCGACGCAGTGTTTCCGGCCACCGTGCTGCCAGCACTGGCGTTGATGCCCGAACGTCCATGCTGGAACGATATGCTCCCACTCTGTACGCTCGGCACGTGTCTCCTGTTTTCTAGCCTGGAGGCCACAAGACTCTGCATCAATGCGACCTCCTGACTTACCTACCCATTTCCATTTGCAGCCGCAGTAGAGTTCGCCCATGTTGCTACTAGCTTGGTCGAGGTACACCTTCTGTTTAGCGACGACTTTGGCTTCAGTGAATGTGCTGGGCGGTATGGCTAAAGCGGGCGCAATCGCTGATAGGGAAAGGGCTAGGCAGAGCAGTATTCTTTTCATGACAAATACGATGACAAAAATGAGTAGGCATTTTACGGGCACGCGCATCATTGCCAATGGCTAATGTTGTCTATCGCACTCATTCCGCAGGTGCCGATTCTGCCCCCTGGGATTTTGACCCATTCAGAGCTGCCAAGCCTGAGTCGAGCGAAGACACTGGTAGCTTCGACGTTAGGCTGCAAAATTCGCATGGTGGGCGCACACCAATGCGCATAGCCAATTCGAAAGGAGCCCATATGTCTCGTCTTGCAGAATACCGCCGGCTCGAACAGCAGAGCACCGAGCAGCGTTCCAGGCTCGATGAGCTTCGAAGTGATCCAACGGTTGAGAAAGAGATGGAGTTTGAGGGCAAATTGCATGAGCTGCTTTATCCGCATGGCAAGGGGCTGGATGACATGGTCGACCGGCTTGATCCTAGGTTCTCAAGGGTACAAGGAGGGCAAGTGGCGGTGCCTGCTAACCGCTCTAGGCAGGCTAGGAGGGTGAAAGTTTATCGCAATCCGCTGACAGGCGAGATCGTGGAGTCGAAGGGCGGAAACAATCGGCTTCTTGCTGCTTGGAAGGCGCAGTTTGGCCATCAGGAGGTTGAGTCCTGGGTGCAGGAGCTAAGCCACCGGATGGGGTTGGGAGGCGTTTACCTGTACTCTATGCGTCAAGTGGCTACGTCACCTGTAGTATTCACCGGCCTCCGGCCAGACGTTTTTTTAAGTCCGAGGCTGTGAGCTCGATGGAGGGTGGCATACCCCATACTCGATCAGTTCTAAGGTGCGTAATACGCAGTATTTCGGGGCCTTTGTCGAACAGTTCAGCACCTCTCTGATAGTTATTATCTGCGCCGCAGTTTATCAGCTTAATACTGAATCAACTGCCAGGCGCCGTTCTTTCAGCTGCATAGAGTCGCTCTTCTAAGCCGCGAATGTATTCGCGAAGAAGCTTGAGCTCTCCAGCTACCTGCTCCTCTGAACTAAATTTTTGCCGGAACAACAGATCTTCAAGTGTGTTCTTGGTTTGTTCTAGATCATCTTTGATCGTTTGGAACGATTCATGGGAGTCAGGGGTCGTCAGCAATTTGTATTGCTCGTCGACATACGTCCAAATAGATTTTGGTCGTAAGTGACCGGTTTTCGCTATTACAGTTCGAGCAACGGATTCTTTAAGCGATGATGAGAGTTCTCCCATAAGTTCGGGGTTCTTTCTGAATCGAAGCAATAGCTCAGATTTGACCTCTCGGCTTATAAATCTATGACGAAACATAGATAAACAGACCTTCCTATCACTTAGGCCTGCATCGTCACATAGCCTGTCAAATTCTTTGGTTAAAGATGCTTTGTTTAATGGCGAACCATTTTTCCCCAAAAGTGTGGCGCTGGTTCGCAGAGTTGAGCTGCTGGTGGTGGTTATGTGACTGACGAACTCTGCCCTATCATCGAAGTAGGATTGTAGGCTTATTGCTAAGCCCATGTTTATCTTTAGTCTACGTACTGCTTTGGATGCTCTAGTCTTTTTTGTGGGTAAGCAAACAGTGAGGGTAGATATGATATTGGAGTTCTCATCGATCGGCATTTCCTGCAGCTCTTCTGGGCGCAGACCGAAGTTTGTCATCATGTTTATAGTAAACATTCTTCTGCTATATAGGTACTTGAGAGTATTTATTATGTGTAGATTTAACTGCTTGCCGGGCGTCTCTCTGGAAATAGCTTTATGATAGCGTTGGTAAACAACGGTGCGTAATTTTGCTATATGTTTTTCAGGCATCGGGAACTTATCGTTAATTGCGGTTGTTGGTTGAACAAGATCTGCGTGCCATAGATATAATGTGTTATGGTATGTATGCCGCCACTCTATAGTTAGTCGAGGTTGTTCGATAGAAGTCCCTATTATGGGAAGCTGATCGTGGGGGGGGTGATTTTGCTGAACCCATAGCAAAAACCTTAGACATGTATGCTGGATAGACAAGACTTGCGAGCCGGCCCTGGCACGAGTAGGAATTTGAGATTTGCCCAACTTTAATTCATTCTGCAAATCATTTTTGAATATTTTGAAGTATGCGTCGCTAAATTCGTAAAATGAGATATTTCGTGTAAAGCAGAAGCGAATAAAATGGGTGATCAAAACTGCGTTGGTCTTGGCTGACTCTTTCCCAGTTGAGGTGGAAGCGATTTCCATAAGCCATAAATTTACTAAATGACAGGGCGTACCATTTGGCCAGTACATTAGCGGGAGTAGTCTATAGTTCGCGTAGGTTACATAGTGGTGTTGAGTGCGTGTAAGGGGTGATGCTCCGCTGGGCAGTTTCTTATCGGTAAGTAGTCTATATAACTGCGCCACTACTGTTTCCCTCCCTGAATAACCTGCAAGGCCGCACCCTCACGCGCTCCATGGGATGTGATATGGGAATATTTAGCATGACTGATAGAGATGAAGTTATTGATTTTAGCTTGGAAGAGATTTGGTAGTGACGGTTCTCTCACCAGAGCTCTCAGGAATTCATACGCCTCTATATAAGCCATACTGCATAAATGGGCCTCGAGCAAAGCCAAGTTTTCAAGGTTTTCTAAATTCTTTTCTCCCTCAATAAGCCTCTGTTTCACTAAGGTTTCTTGATGCGCTTGGGTACGAAGCTCCTTGATGTACTCCCAAGTGTTAGCATGGTGATGAGGTGTCGCAATGCTTCTATTTTTGACTGCGTATGCTTTTATTGTATTGTAGGATTTCTGCGTAAAAAGCCCTTCGATCTCTGTCGCTAGAAAACTACGCAGATCGGAAAGGGCGGCTATATCCGTCTCGGTAGCTAAAATCTCATGCAGTATTATTTTACGAAGCCAGTCTATTCGGGCTTCAATATTTTGCTCAGTCGAATTCATTATCACGTGCTCCTTCAAATTTTATTGCGAATTCCATGGTTGTCAGAACACCATCTTTACCGGATATTTCAACTGTATATACGGTGCTTTTATATTTCCCGGCCTGTTGCAAGTGGTTGATAAACTTAATGAAGTTATCATGGCTCAAAGCTTGAATGGAATGTGTGTTGAAGTGAGTACAAATGTGACTGTAGAGAGCAGTAAGGCCGTCGTGACCCTCCGAGCCGATATGACCTAGTTCCAGCGCTAGGAGCCTGTCGCTAACGCACTGGCTTTCGTACTTTACGCTCTCGGGGTCGTTATGGGAAAACGATGTGTATGCATCTATGTGCCCTTCGTTAATATGGCCTGCTCCATAGCCTAGCGTACGGCGAAGGGCGCCGTCATGGTGTTTGTACATCACTAGCAAGAAGAACTTGCGCATTTGATGAATACGGATTTTCGAAGGCTGGCCATCCGCACCTCTTGGTAGAGCTGTGAGTTCACAGAATGTATCAATGGCGGCATTTAATGTCTCTCCAAGAACTTTTCCTGTTGGAGCTGAAAGGTATCGTTTTGGGATATAGAATAAACGATCAATGACGGGGCCGGTTTTATCTCCGTATATTGCTCTGAGCTTTGCGGACAAAACTTGCAATAACTGGATCGCTCGGGCTACTAAGGAAGGAATAGGTCGCCTGATTACCTGCCGTTGCCCTTGGAGGCCACTCTTCTCCAATTCGTGGATTAATAGAGCTCCACCATTTTCAAACTCCCAATCAAGGCAATCGAGGTTGACTCTGTGCAGTTCACCATCGCGAATAGGCTTGCACATGCCGATCAAAAGAGCGCAAGCACCGTAAAAAGCTTCGTGGAGAGTTTGAAAAGTTATCTCACCCTTGAGGGCCGGAGAGCGGTTATTGGACGTAAATGAGGTGACATTGTATCTAGTAAATAAAGGGACACCGCCAAATTGCTCGTCGGAACACCATTCAAACCTTTTACGTTGGAAAAAATCTCTCATTGAAGAGCTACGCTTTGGTTGACTATAGGATGAACCTAGATACGTAAATTCGTCAGCAAACGCAGCTGCTGCTGCTACTATTTGTTCGCCATAACATATGATCATCTCGGCGGCTCCATTAATGGCGCCGAGACCCACCTCCATTGGAAGAAGCGTTGTATGCCCATCGAGCCCGAGCGTGTCTAGATGTTTCTCTTTAAAAGCAGAGTCTGAAATGTATGGGAGTTCACTCACCAAATTATGTGCAGACATTAAAATTCTGATTTCTTTTTGATGCGTATACATCGTTTTCCTGACAATCGTAGATAAGGGGCCGACGCGGCGTTTATCTCTATGTATCAAATCAACTGCTTCAGGGGAAGAGAGTTTATACTGGATATCGAACTGATTGAGAACATTTGCTATAATAGGATATCGATCGAAAAGCTGCGATGAGCAGCCGAGCATTTTCTCCAGATATTTACGAGATACTACTTTGCACTTCAGCCTTTTGGCGTGAATATAAGCTCCTTGCTTATGTAGCCAAAATGCAGAGCTCTGAATAAAACCTTCATCCAAGCAGTTCTTTTTGGCAAGAATTTCTGTTAGTGGCAACGAAGTTAGTGTTTCTTCGTGAAGTATCGCCAGAAATCTGTCTTCTAGCTTTAGTGTGTTTGCGATTCCCCCATTGGCAAACTCGTGAAAGTAAGCTTTGAGGTGATCATCGGTGAGTAGCTTAAATCCAAATTGTTGAGGCTGGAAAACCGCCGTGTGAAGCACCATCCACCTTGCTAGATTTACAGAGGTGTCAACGACCCTTAACCATTGTTTGTGCCAGCCATGAAAGTGTTGAAGGTTGCCCATCCGCAAGTGGAATACTGCTTTTTGGATTGGCTCTAACAATAGTGAATTTTGAGCATCGGTTAATAAACTGCCGTCTGGCAGGTAGTCGTCGAACCTTATAGTGAACACCGAACCTAATTCGTAGTCATCCATGACAGTCCACTGCTCGCTGCCGATGCCGCCGGCTTTTAACCAGTCAGCCTCATACTGGTCGTTCTGAACATGGATGAGTTTCCTCGCCTTATTAACTAAATTTTCGACCTGCACCTCTTCGCTGATGTGACGCGAATTTCGTCTGCGCATCTATAGTCTCCTGATCAGCTGTGCTTTTATCGAGCAAGCTGCACATTAACAAATAGTGAATTATAATATTCGATTTCGCCAAGCGCGATCTGGTGTGCTTCTTTCAATTCATCCCAGTCGCCGCCACAGAAGCTGTGAGATATTTGAAAGTCAGATTCACTAGCGTTGTCTATATCAAGTTCGGCTGCCAATCTAGAGAGACGTGCGATGTTACATACAGCTTGATGACTAAGCTGAGTCTCTGGATGGATCTTCAGCTGCTCTTCTGATGGCATATTGGCAACTTGAGATTCATAGGCATACAACGCAGCTAGTATCTCACTGTTTATGTGAAAGTGAAGATCACCGCTTTTCGGGGGTAGAACCGTAGAAAGGTTGTTAACATTCGACAGTCGACGGCGAGCAACAACAGCAAATGGATCATTCCCAATAGCCTCAGAAAGAACTCTCACGATAAACCGGTGGAGTTGTTCCGGGGTTGTAAAATCTGTTGCGGCCAGAGCCCAGGGATGCCCATGCGTGGCGACTACAATAGCTTTCTGTGCCAGGATACGTAGAGTTCTGTTAGCAAAGCGATTAACCAGCCACTTGGGAATATAGTTAGACTCTGTTACTGCAATGCTATTTCCTAAAACGAGGGAAGTCACTGCGAGACTACCTGTTCGCAGGAATGTGATGATTCCCTGCGTTGCTCTGAGCACTCTGGGTGATAAATCGAGCTCTCCTCTGATGGAAGTGAGATCCGCAGCAAGTCGGGTCTTGAGTGAGTTTTTGTCTTCGTTGTTGTTGCTTATCTGGCTAGCCCTGCTTGCAGGCCCCCGTGACGAAAAATAGATGAATAGCCGCGTCCAGTCCGGACGTTTATCGGCCTTTAGAAGCTGTCTGACGTTTGCGGTGCATTCAATCACCTTTGCAAGAATATCCCTACTGATTTTGTTCAAGTAGGCGACCTTTCGACTCCTTGCCCTAGGTTTTGAAACCGAGAATCTTACTAATCCTTCTTCAGTATCCACCTGGACATAGCAATCACCGTTTTCCATATACAGATCTGCTACAGCGATGGACTCAGGGGTGAAGACAGGGTTGTTAATGACAAGTGCGGCTATCGCTGCGTTGCAATCCACTACACTTAATAACCCAATTAGGCGGCTTGCGTACTCGTTTGCAACTTTAGCCTTCATGTATTTACGGGGACAAATGGCTTTCAGTGATTGGAATAACTTATTCACCCTCCCAAGACCTAAGCCGGTTGAAGTTTTAAAAAACTCCGTTGCGCTAATTGCGGTAATCAGTCCTTTCTCAAAGTTGTGCTTTAGTAGGGTCAACAGCCACGGGATGACTAGTCGGCGCGACGACGAAGGTGCGCAGACGTGGATGCCGTCAGCACCAATTCCGTTTGCTTCAATTATTTGGTCACGGCCGAGCGCTGGAATAGAGTCCATCAGGGCTTTGCCGATACTATGCGTTGTCAGTATTTCTTCCCAATAACTGTTTAAAGCATTGGATACAAGTGCAACACTAGTTTCGAGCTCCTGTTTGAATTGCGTTAAATACAAGTCATCTGGTTTGTCGAGATCCAGCTCAACCAAAAACTTTTTTGGCAATATTTCTTCAATCGCTGTAACAAGCGGGATTTTATCACTCTGATAGCCGAGAGGGGGAGAGGAGTTTTCATCAGTCCGGGAATTGCTTTTGGCATTTGGAATTCTTACTGCATGAGGGATTACTCCCATTCGTGAAAGTTCTTTGATTATCTGCGCGGCGGAATTCCAATACGACACCCGTGATTGGAGTTTTAGTTTTTTCGTTTGAATCGTTTTTTCAAAGAGTGTAACAATAATATTTTGCCAGCCGGGGACGTTGTTGTGCGCCGGCCATTTAGATGAGTTTAGCTTTTCGAGGATCGTGCTTAGGCCTTTGAAGCATGTGTTGTAGCTGGTTTTCGAGAGCCTTGAACACACCGCTATGGTGCTGTCAGCGAGCACCTGCAACTGAGTAGGGGTGAATTTCCCATAATGAGTGCAAGCGTAAGTCTGCGAGCCTTTTACCGCTAAGTCGGACTGCCACTTGAAAGTCAGGACTTTGTCTGTGATTCGACACGTTAGCATGCTGAAACGTCCTGTGAGCGGAATGCTCTGAAGGCTAGCTCACTGACTCGAGGTGTCAAATCTAGGTGTCAAAATAAATGCTATCCTTCTGATATACATAGATAAAATCCAGTAATCCAGAACGCTGTCTAGAAAATGTCAATCAGGAGATCGGGTTGGCACTCGCGCACCATCTGCATCGCATCCACCCCGTTGTCGCTTTCGCCGACAACGCAGTAGCCTTCGTTTTCCAGAATCATTCTGACGGCCAGCCGAATGACAGGGTGATCATCGATGATGAATACATTACGCATGCAGCCTCTCCTGAACGATCCAGTAAAAGCGCGCACCTTAGCCCAGTTGCTCAAAAGGGCATACGAACGGACCTAGCAAAGTATGATTCTAGGAAACTTCCTACAGAATTAAGCGTAACGGAATACAAAGATAGTTTGATTCGAAAGAGTCAACTATCGTTTGTATTCGTTTATTTCAATACGCTCTGCTAGAACGAGCTGGAACGCCCGGTCATTTCTCCGGCCATCTCCGCGGCATAGCTGTCGGTCATGCCCGCGATGAAGTCGATCATGCGCAGAAACGACTTGTGCAGTGGCCAATCCGGTTGCGGTGCGTTGTGACCCAGCAGATCGAGAATGCGTTGGTGCTTGAACGACAGCTTACCGGTGGTGTGCTGCTCCAGCGCCGCGCCACAGAAGGCGTTGAGCAGCACTTCGAGCGTGGTGTAGGCGCCAATCTCGTGCAGGGTCTTGCGCTTGTCCTGGAAGATCTTCTTGCGCGCCATGTCCTTGGCATCGAGCACGCAGCGCTTGGCCGGGCCATGCATGTGCTCGACCAGATCGCCACTCAGTTGGCCGGCCAACAGCGCCTCTTGCTGTTCGACGAACGCGCGTGCGGCCGCATTGGTCAGGTGCTCGATGGCCTTGCCTCGCAGGATCGCCAGCTTGCGTCGGCGTGAGTCCAACGGCCCCAGTTGGCGGTAGGTGTCGGGGATGTCGTCGCCCACCAGATCGAGCAGCAAGGCTTCGACCTCGGCATAGTCGAGCAACTCCATTT
>Ga0308169_10000533_pt1 | contig 54771 bp, 53 predicted proteins | sample PhyBR1_2_FD_202139 | JGI IMG/M metagenome (GOLD analysis project Ga0308169, IMG submission 202139) | Phyllosphere microbial communities from UC Gill Tract Community Farm, Albany, California, United States - DLSLSB.R1 | ecosystem: Host-associated > Plants > Phyllosphere > Unclassified | place... | reverse complement strand
TATTAATTAAATAATGATATATAATAATCATGATATGAATTATTTAACTAAGGATTGTAAATGAAAAAGCTTTTAAAAAAGGTTTATTCAAAAAATTGGATGTTTGTACTATTTTTAATAATTTTGTATACAACATCTATTGAAATTGTATATCTAGTATCTAATGATTTTTGGTTGTCAGTTTCCATAGGTATTAGTATAGGATTAATTCTTTGCTCAACTTTCTTTTTGGTAGTTATATGAAAAATATTTTATTTAAAATTTTAAATATAGTATATTATATTTTTACATTTTTCTTATTTGTATTGTTAATATATACATTTAATAATGCATTAATAGATAGCTTAAAAAATGGATTCTTTTTACTATTTGGCATAATATTACCAATAATGGCTTTATTATTTTCTTTCATTATATTTGGTATATTATGTGAAATGGAATGTAAAAAAGCATGTATGCTTTCATTACATATTTTTAATGTAATGAATATATCCTCATTATTAATCTATAATTATTAAAAAGATTTTATCATGAAATTTTTGTTAGCGTTAGCATTACATATTTTTACAGTATTTATTGTAATACATTTAATAGATATAGTAATTGATGATCAAAAACATTTATTAACTAATGTTTTACATGTTTTTACTTGTTTAATATTCCCGTTAATTTCATTTATAGCTTGTTTACTTGTATTAATGAGAGAAAAACACGGCTATATTGTTTCATTAATTTTATATAATGTATTAAATGTAATTATTATAATTGCATATCCTTATATACCTCATATAGGTTAATTATGAAATCAATTATATACAAACTAATCTATGTATTAATTACAGTAATATTTATTCTTATAGGATTTATAATTCATGATTGTGGTGGAAATCCTTTTTTCGCTTTAATTATAATGTGTCCTTTTATAATACTTATATACACTATTCCAATCATGGTAAGTAATATATTTGCTTTAAAAAGATTAGATAAAAAATTTAAAGAAATTAAAAGAGAATTAAGCTAATGAAAAAGAATTTTAAAAATATTATGATTAGTGCCGCGTTGAATCGTAATATGCAATGGACAACAGGTATGTATTTACTTTCACTGCTAATTTTTGGTTTAACAATGAAAAATTTCGCAGATGCGATATTAATATCGCAAATTGTACTTTTAGTAACAGGAGGCTATAGAGCTTATCTGCTCTTTAGAAAACAATAAAATTTTAGTTGCAAAATAACAAAAATTTAGCTATAATCCTGTTTCCCTCTTTCAAATATGGAAAATACAAATGCTTAAAATGGTACCCCGCGATTTAGATAATGATTTTAATATTAAAAAGATTGTTACTAATCACGACCCATTACAAGGCGACCGAGTTACATTCTCTGAAGACGGCGTGTTTTCTACCGCCGTTTTTGGTTCTATGTCTAATGGCGTCGATTGGTCTTGTAACTGTAGCGAAAATCCTAAAACAGGTGAATTTAACAAAGGTATTTATTGCAATACATGTAATTCACCTGTTGAATATAAAGGTTTAGTATTAGCTAAAGAAGGATGGATTGATCTTAATGACAAGATTATCCATCCAGTATTTTATGCATATATTAAGAAAATTATTGGTGCAACTGCATTAGATCGTATTCTTAATTATAAAGGCGATATTAAAATTGAAGGTACTCTTATTGAGCCGCCTTTAGTATTTCCTTTTACTGGTATTGGTATGCAAAAGTTTATTGAAAACTTTGAGCAAATTATTGATATCTGTTATAAGAAAAAACCTAAAGATAAACGCAATAAACTAGCTAAAGATCTTTATCGTGTATTAAATAATATTGATATTGTATTCGTTAGTAAGTTTCCTATTATTAACGTAAAACTACGTCCTGCCGTAGTAATTGATAATGAATTTAGCTTTGAAGCTATTAATAATCTTTATAATAACCTTATTAATAACTCAAATACACTTAAAGATTTAGCAACTAATGAAAGAATTGATTTAAATATTTTACCAATTCTCTACAAAAACCAATTGTTGCTTAACGAAGTATATAGTACAGTTATTGATAATATTTCAGCTAAGAATGGTTATATTCGAGCTACTTTATTCTCTAACCGTATTAATTCATCTTCACGTATGGTTATTACACCACTCACGGGTATTTATAATATTGATGATGTAGTTTTACCATACAATACAGCTATTGAATTGCTTCGTCCATTGATTATTCGTAAGTTAGTTAAACTTAAAAATATTACTTATAATGCGGCTGATAAAATTCTTTTTAAAGCAGCTACTAAATTTGATCCATTAGTATATAAAATTGCTGATGAAATTAGAAAAAGTGATAATATTCGTGTAATAGCTAACCGAAACCCTACAATTAACTTAGGTTCAATGCTTTTACTTAAAGTAGCAGGTATTAAAACCGATCTACATGATTTAACTGCTAGTATTCATAATCTTATTCTATCTCCATTAGGCGGCGATTATGATGGCGATGTGCTAAACTTTGTACTTATTTTTGGTAAAGAGTTTTGTGATCTATTTTCTAAATTTTCGCCTTCCAATATTCTTTTGGATGTAAATACAGGTGGATTTAACAGAGATTTTCTTCCAGGTAAAGATACTATTCTTGGATTAGAAACATTATTTAACATGTAAATTAGACAGACCCTATATTATTTATAGGGTCTCAATCTAATTATAGGGATTAACATGCCACATTTTAATTTTTTTCTTATTTTGATTATCTTTAGTATTATTACTGTATTATCGTTTAAAAAAGTCATTATTCATTTTATTAATGAAACTTTCAGTAAAATGGACAATTGTAAAAATTATTATAATTACTATCGCTATACAGGTAGTATGAAAAAGACTAATAATTTTACAATGTGCGTTATAGTTGAAGGTAATGGTCAAGAATTTGATATAGATATTGAAGCTAAATCACTTAGCGATCTTTACAATAAATTTATCTATGAATATAAAATATTAGATGTAGGTAATATGATTTCTATGCCAGAATTTTATAAAGCTATGAAACTTATTTATCTTACTACTGATACACATATTCATTCAGCTGTATTTAGCAAAGATAATTTCAAACTACATATCTTCTTTACCAAAAACTATAAGTTATATGGTTTAGAAAAACAAAACTAATATTTAAGTCCTATACCTTAATTGGTATAGGACTTTTATTTTAATTATAATGATATATTATAATTAAGATACTATTTTATAAATTAGAAGAGGTTGTTTATGTTTTTATTAAAATTTATATTTACAATTTTATGTATGATAATTAAATCTTTAATTATTACTTTTGTAACATTATTTGTATTAATTTCTATTTATTGTTTTCTTGTAGACAATAAGTATTTAAATAACTATGCAGATAATATTAAAGTTAATAAAGAACAAACTCAAGTTTGCTATTCTAAATAGGAAGTTTATGAATACAATTAAACAATTTATTTATTTTGGTTTAGAATTAATGCTATTTATTTTTGTACTATGCTGTTTAGGAATAAGTGGTATTATAATAGGCGCATTGTGCAATATTGCACATAATATTAATTAAAAGGTTATTTCATGAAACTTATCATTATTGCTATTTTAGTAACTATTGCTAGCTGGGTTAATAGTTCTTATGCGTATAACTTTGACATTCTTAATTTTGAGCAAGATTATACTCTCCAGTTAAAAGCGAAACCCAATAAATACATTATAGATGAATGTACAGAATTTACTTTTTCTGGTCGAGTAATTGAAGTATATAAAGGTAATAAAGATTATAACTTTGGTACTACTGTTATTTTAACAGATAATGACCGTGTCTTTATTATTAATACTCCATGTAATTTTTATACTAAATAACAGGTAATCAATAATATCATGACTAATAAAACTTCAAACAAATTTATCTTTTATCCAATCGTTTGCATTTTTGCTGTATTTGCATTATTTATTTTTACTACTAATGCTAATGCATCTACTGAAGTAAGAGTAAATAAAGATGATAAACCAATTATTATTCCTAACTTGGAAGCAGATTTTATGGAAATTGCTCGTGCCAAAGAAGGCATGACATTTACTGTTAAATGTGGGTATAGTAATAATTCAAGTGAAAACTATGGATATAAAAAATCCATTCAAGTTCTTCGTGGTAACAAAGACTATAATCATGATTATTGGTTAGTAGTTAATGAAAATGGATATAAAACTTTAACACCTTCTCCATGTACTATAATTGATTAAAAGTATAAGTACTCTACATAATAATTAGGATAAAATATGAAATCTTTAATTAATTTCTTTAAATTTATCTTTGATAAAAATACCTATAAAAAAGATGAACCTGATACACTTACTTTAGTTTATTGTAAACCAAAGTATACATATCATTTATGGCTTCGTGAATTTGATAATAATGCAATGTGTGTCATTGAAGAATCTTTTTCACAAACGTATTCTTATAAAAATAAGATGTTTGATGATTTAGATGAGTTCTTCAGTGATTTTAATCTTAAATTTAATATTAAAGTTGATAATAAAAGATTATCAGTATTAAAAGATATTAAAGAACAAATGCAGGAAGCTATTGAAAAAGGTAATAATTTTCAAGGTGAAATTGGTAAAGGTATAACTAATTTTACCATTGGCGTACACATGACTCTTTATAAAATGGAAAATAAATAATGATTATTGAACGTGAATATAAATTTAAAGTTGATTCTAATTTATTTAAAAGCTTAGATTTATTAGTAGATAAACATAAGTCAATTCATCAGCGTTATGTATCAATTTCAGATGAACATATTGCTAAGTTCAGTGTATCTGTCGATGCTAAGCCTGTATTACCAGGAAGTAAATATAAATTAAATATTGAAATTCTTGATGAAAAAGAAAGGAAAAAAGCAAATATTCCTTTTAAAGAATACTATAGTTTATTTGTTAATACATGTTCAATTGATATTAGCGAAGAAGATTATAAATTTTTGAGCGAAGATATTGTAAATGGTACGCTTAAAAATTTCCGTATTCGTAAAGTAAATCATACTGAAACATTTATTACCATTAAGAAAAAGACAGACGATAAACGCAATAAAATTGAAATTGAATATAAACTTCCTTTTGATTTTGGCTACAGGCTTATTGAATGGGCCAACGGTAAAATGATTCTTAAAGAAAGAGAACATATTACTATTCAATATGGTAAATCAACTCTTACTGCGGAAGTAGACACATTTTTTAAAGATAGTGATAAAGAATTTATTATTGCTGAAATTGAAGTACCTGAAGGTATTGTGTTAGAACGTGATAAACTTCCTGAATGGTTTTTAGAAGAAACCTTTATCACCAATAAAGAATTGGCGTACGATTATCCAGAATACAGAGGCTGGTAATAATTTATATTATAATTGTGTATACTGTACAGTATACACAATATTTGTGAGGATGAAATGTCAAATATTACATTTAATATCGTCTTAGTCGTAATAGTTTTAATTATAATTCTTACAGTATTAGCTATTAATAACTTAGCTTTAAAAAAAGAATTACGTAAATTTGAAGAAAGAAAAATTTTAATTGAACCGGATATAGATTTAAAAATTATAGAATTATCATTAACAAATAAAAGCACGTCATATAATAAATATGATGATCGTTATTATTCTGGAAAAATTCATGTAATTCAATTTATGCGCGATTGTGCTAATAATGAATTTTTGCAAATTGATAATAATATAGTATTAAAGTTTGAAAATATTGATGGTGCAAGTAACGTAATAGATATTATCGAAAATAATTTTTCTTATAATTTTATAACAAATTTCAAATCACATATGAATAATAGTCTAGATTCTTCTATTAAAAGTTTAAGAAACTTTTTAGATAATGATTATTCTGGCCATATGACTATTGATTTAAATCCAAATCTTTTTTCCAACTCTGATTCTAAATATATCATTACTTTTAGTTTTCAAACTAAATTTCATGATAGTGATAACCCTTCTTACAAATTAGGAGTAGTAAATGTCGAATCCAAATGATATGCCGGAAGACCAGTTAGAAGCACTTCGTAAAGAAATTTATGAATTGCACAACCAGCTTGAAAAGAAATCATATGAGTATTTTTGCGGTCTTCCTTTAGGAAATGACCGTATTAAAGCAAGTGAATACTATAATGAAATTCGTACTACTCGCCGTTTAACACGTAAACCTGAAAATGATAAAGGTGAATAAATGATTTGGTACATTCTTATTACAATTTTTATCATTGTATTGACATTATCTGCATATATTTTTTATCTTGTTAAAAAAGATGAAGACTGGCTGGATGTTATTACTGATAAAAAACGTCGTACTTTTGCATTGAAACTTATTTTAGCGGCATTCTTAGCATCTACCATTTTATGCATTAAAAATCTTTATTTAATGGGAGATTGTACACTAGATGCTACTTCTTTAAATACTACCGGTACTTATTCATGGTATAAAAAAGAATGTCTTTTAGAACCAAATAAAAATGGTTTAATTCCTATGTCTCGTATTCGTGGTTCATCTAATGATAATCACAGTTCAGATGATGATTCATCAAATTAATTAACAAGTAATATAATAATATGAATAAAAAGACTATTAAATATCATTTTAATGAACGTGTAGAAAAAATGATTGATGGTATTCAACCTAAATTTATTACATTATATAAATCTAGTTTTACTAAATACCTAAATAATACTCCTAATCTTTCTTATGATACTGTAGTGACTGAAAAAGAATTTGGTTTTATTATAGTAAACTTTGAAGTAAATGATAATACTGTAGTGCAAACTATTCTTCCTTTGAATAATAAATTATTTAAAGAAGATTTATATCCATCATTTATTTTAAAATCCCCATCGCTTATTGATATTCTTTTTGAATACATCAAAGAAAATAAAGATAAAGATATTTCATTTAAAGATGCTATGAAATACTTTAAAACTTATTACGCTAACCGTTATATCAAGAAAGATTTAACGGATATTATTTTATCAACTATTAAATAAGGAAATATATAGATGACATTGTTTGGTTATTTGCGTTATTACTTTGTAAACTCAAATAATTTAATTATTGATGATCTTCATTTAGGTAACGGTAAAAAAGATCGTGTAGATATTACTGGATTTAAAATTCATCTATATGGATGCGGTAACAAATCTAAATATCTTAATTTTGATAGCTTTATTGATTATGATGACACCAATATTGATCATCTTATCTCTGAAATGAAAAAGCATATTCCTCATTTTAATAATAATGGACATGAATATTATTTTAAAAAAGAATATGCAGATCTTTTAAATGTAATAGAATATAAATTAAAGCACTATCCAAAAGGAACCTACGCTGATATTCGTTCGCCGAATAGTAAATTAGGTGTTTCTTTATGTGCTTCATTTAGAATTATTTAAATAATTCTAATTAATAAAAAGAGATCTTTGTGTCTCTTTTTTTTTATTCTTATTTATAAAGTGATAATAATTTTTATGGATTATTGTAATATTTAGGGTAACAATTAAATAGACGCGTGGTTACATTTTTAATTGCGAGTCGTCATCGTAGACCTTATTTAGTTATTTTTGAACAATTTTGTTTCTCCAAATAATCCCTATACCTGAAAATGGTATAGGGATCTTTTTATATTTTTTATTTAGATAAAAATAGATTAATGATAAATAAACCTATAATTAGAAACTCTTTTATGAGGTTGTTTGATGGAAAATTTACCAGAATCTCCTAAACTTACAGCTACTAAATTTGAAATTAGCGTAACTAATTCTCTTTATAGCAGTGTACTAGGTTTAGTTAAAATTTATGTGATGAATTTATTTCCTAATGAATTTTTCAAAAATGTATTTATAAAAAATAGTATTGCATCTGTTACTGAAGCTGGTAACAATGATGATGATAATTATAATAAAGGCATACCTAGATTATCTATTAATATGGGATATGAACCGTTAGAAGCTTCTTTTGATGGTGATAGCTTTTTAATGAGTAATTTCTTTGTATTTAGAAATCCATCTGAAAATGGTATATACGAAAAAATTCTTTATGATAGAGAAAATAGAATTTATATTAGCGGTATGTCTACTAGAGCTAAAAATAATTTTAATGTAATTATTACTGTTAATCAGGAAATGGAAGCATTAAATATTATTGGTTATCTTCGATCTAAAATGCCTATTAATAGACCATTTTATATCAATAACCGTCTTATTGAAGTTCCTTTACCAATGAGTCTTATTGGCCATATTGCTAAAGCAAAAGGGTTTGATTTATCTAAACCAGATCAAATCCCATTATTCAATGAAGTATTATTAAAACATTCAGAAGGCAGATTAACATATAAAAAACATAGCTCTAGTGGCAAGTTTTTATATTTTTATAAATATATGACTAATCTATTATTAAAAATTGTAGATTATGGAGATATTGAAGCTAATAAAGAAAATAAATCACAAATGAATACTAATATTACTTTTAATATGGAAGTAGAGTATCATAATCATTTATATTTCTTAGCAGAAACATATAATCTACCAGAAACTGATGGTAATGATAATTTCTTCCTTACGGATGATGAATATGGTTCTGTATTACATTGGACTTTGCAATTACCAGAAATGAAGCAATTGGTAGACGGTAAAAAATTAATTGGTAAATTAGAACTTGTAACAGAATTTAATGAAGTTACTGATAGCACTATTTTTAGTGATGGAATCCATTCTACTATTTTTAGTTTTATGAAATATCAAAAAGAATTACATCCTACTGATTATGATGATATTCTTAATAATAAATTTACATTTAAAGTATTAAAAGATGGGAAACCATTAAAAGTAGACGAAGATTTTACTATTGATTGGTCTACTTTTACATTAAATATTTTAAATCCCCTTTTAAACTATGACTACAAAATGTTTTTATATGGAAACGTTGGTGAAATTGATCAATATAGAGATCAAGTATTATCACAAACTGTTATACGTAACAATATTTTAGTAGAAAACTAATGGATAAATAATCATGTATGGTGATTTACAAACAAGTCTAGCTATTAATAATTTCCGTCGTGAATTGACTGGAATTGTTTACCCATTATCTCAGGTTACACCAATTGATAATGTAACTGAAAAATTAACTGACCCTGTAACTTTTAATAAACGTTTCACTCAGCTTGGTGAAGCTATGAAGCATTGTTTTAATGCTGCAGGCGATATTGCAATTCGTGATAAACGTTATTTAGAAACTTTTTTCAGCGGTTATACAAACCCTGTAGTTACTAAGCATTATAGTTACAGCAATTCTACACAGCATTACGCTACTAATAATTGGGATTACAATGGCGTTCCAATTACTTTTAGTGAAAATATGGTAGAGTATAATGTCGATGCTTCTGGCAAATTAGACTTTACTTCATGTTATGTTTGGGTATTCAAAAATGGATTACTATTAGATAGTGATGTATATTCTATTATGAATACAGCATACGGTGTTAAATGTTATATTAAAGCCACTAGTGTTGCTGATAACGATGAAGTATCTATTGTAGTTAACCGTATTTTTAATAACAGTGCAAAATATGTTATTACTAAAGCAAAAACTACTGCTACTAGTCAAGCTTCTATTTTATTACCTATTTCTAGTTTTGGTACTTTTTATCATGATAAATATATTACTATTTATGTAAAAAGAAACTATACTGACCTTAGTGGTAATACTGATTTTTACTTTAAACTAATTCCTCGTGACGTTTATGAAACAGCTATTAACGTTACTGGTGATACACTTAAAATTGATATTAATGGTTTTCAGCTTAATAAAGATGAAGAATTATTTGTATTCAATAGTGTATATTATTGGAATTATGAAAAAATTTCTAAAGATGGTAGCGGCTGGTCTAATGAAATTGATTTAATGATTAAAGATTCTTCAAATATTACACGTCCTATTCCGTTTTGTTCTATTGAAGATTTTGATGTATTCTTTAATGGTTTTCATTTGACACCAGGACTTCATTTTACGCTGATTAAAGGCGGTAATGAATTAGTGCCATATCGAATTAAACTACTGTTTAATCAAAAAGATACCACTGCACCTTTTTCATTGAAAATTTGGCACAATGAGGCTGTAGTAGATGATAAAGATTGTATTATTATTCGTAATGGTACAATGCAAAAGCAAGGTTTACTTACTTCTAAATCTCCAGATTTGCTTCCTTTAATGCCTCGTTTAGGACATATGTGGCTTTCGGATAAATACATTAATAATGATTATTTGCGTTCACGTCATCGTCAAGTAATGAGTGCAGATGCTACTAGTACTTCTGTAGTTTCTTCTCTTACTAATGCTGAATATAAATTACGTATTGTACAAACCACTGGTTTACAAGCAGTGCTTAATTTTGTAGTAGATAATTATTCAGAATTTGATATTGTTGGTGAGTGGATTGGATTAGATAACTTAGTAAGTACTATTTATGCTAAGCTTCCGAATGTAGTAGTTGATGCTGCAAATAAAACTGTCATTGCTACTTTTAATGGTAATAAATGGGAATTTTATGATACTGAGACCGCAGCAGTAGAACAATTCCGTGTTATTCTTGAATACTATCAGAATAATAATGTATCTAAACCAGTTATTTTAGATGCAAACTATTCAGCCGATGCTACTGGTTATCCAATGGATATTATTGGTCAAATTCTGGTTCTTGACTCGAATATGAAACAAAGTGAAGCATTAGTACTTGATACTAACAGTTTCTTTGACGCTTAAATAGGAATAATAATAAATGTCAGTTAAAATTCGTTCTATTAAAGATACTTTCATTGGCACAGTTTTAAATATGCCATCAATCTTTAATGAAATTAATAAAATTCAGAATAATCCAGAAGAATTTGTGCTTAGTCAAGATCATATTAGAACTATTAGTTCTGAAATTAAATCAAAGATTACTTCTTATGGTAAAATGAATATTATTGATGATTTAGCTAATGGTTATACTAAAGTAGTAAATACACATAGCGTACCTTTGACTGGATGGGTAGTACCATCTGATAGTGGAGATAATGGATTTAGCTCAGTAGCTAATTTATTTGGTAAAGTACGTGTTAATAAAGATGCACATGTAATTACTTTTCCAGTACGTGAAGTATTTGGTACTCTTTTATATGCGCATGTCAATCGAAAATTTATTGAAAACACACGTAAGATTCAGTTGAATTCTCAATTGACTTCTAACTGTACTTTAGTTTATACTCGCATGATTATGCGTCTGATTGATTCTACTTTTGCTACTTCTTCTATTCCAGTACAAAGTGGTGCTATTGCATATTGTGTAGCTAAATTCTTTATCCGTTATGTTATGTGTAGAGAAATTGGTAAAGAATTAGAAAATGATATTTGTTATAGTGTAGCTAAACGCCATGCGGACGTTACGCAAAATACTATGCTTGAATATGTTTCTAAAGTACCTGATGCAGCATATGAAGATGCACAAGTTTTCTTTAAGACATTAGCTAATCAGTTTACTATTCTTCGTGGTATGGATATTAATATGATTATGCGTCGTTGTATTCTACAATATGGTGAAAAATCAATGTTTATGATTGAATTATTCCCTGCATTTTTAGGATACACTATTGCATCTACTTATAGTTCTAACTTGATTAAAGATTACATTTTTGAAACAGTATTAGGTAAAGAAGGTTCAGTGATTACTTCTACTTTCCTTTCTATTGTTAAATAATTAAATACCCATATCCTCAAGGGGATATGGGGTTTATATACAATTTTATTAAAGTTGTTATTTTTAACAAATTATTGTAGTTGAGAAACACTACACTTAATAGAACCTAGATAACTTAGAAAGGAAATAAAAATGTCCATTACAATTAAAATCAATCATGATAAAGCTCCATATGCTGCTGATGGCGATGTATCTTCTTTATTTAAATTAATCCATGTACCAGAAGGCGGATTATTTAAAATTGAAAGATATAACGAAAATGATCCTAATATTATTTCTACTGAAGAGCCATATGAAGAATACTGTTTTGTACACATTTATGATAATAAAGGTCATTGGATGTACAAAGAAGTAATTGATGGAAATATGTACGTTATGGAAAACGGTAAAACTATTTCTTCTTTTTGGGGTAAGAAATTTCCTACTGAAAAAGCATTAGCTAAAAGTATGAAAAATGGAATTGTATCTCATCCAAAAGTTAATGAATAATTAATTTTTAACCCATATCCTCAAGGGGATATGGGGTTTATATACAATTTTTAATTTTGATTTAAGAATATATAATAATTATGTAATAACTTAATTATTCTATTAACTAAATAAAGGTATATATATAATGACTATTTCTTTGACTAATTTAAAAGTTGCTAATAAATTACCATTATCATTTGCTGATCTTTTTAATCCATTATCTTTAAACTCTGACTTTAAAAATGAATTTATTAATGCTAGTAAATCAGTATTAAATACACCGTCATTGAATATTTTTTCTAATAATGAACTTATTGAAAAAATTATTAAAAAATTAGACAGATCTTATAATACAGTTGATCATTCTAAACCTTATTTTTTACCTTATATTACAGCTTATCGTAATGCGCTGGTGACTTTGTTTACCAATAAAATGAAAAAAGATCTTATGGAATTAAATGATAAATATTATACACTTAATATTAATTATCTTGTAAAGATTTTTAAATCATTAGAAGTAAATGATAAATATGATTTTGAAAAAGAAGTTTTAAAACTTTCTAAAGATAATGTATCTTCTATTAGTTTAGATATTAATAAAGGTCGTGCATTTGAAGTTAATTTTAAAGTATACGGTCACAATTACGATGTAAATTCTTACAGTAATATTAATGCAGATTTTTCAGTATTAGTAGAAAATGCAGATGTTCTTAAAAAATTAATCTATGTTCCGTATATTAGTAAGCTTCATGAAAAACATGAAATGATTAATGGTAAAGAAAATTATACACATTTTAATACAAAAACATTAGTTCTTATTCGTGATTTAAAAGTGCTTAATAAAAGTTATCGTGAAAATTTAAATGATATTATTATTAATGCATTTAATGCATTAGATGTTAGTCTTGGTAATATTTCAAATACTACCAAGATTGAATCGCTTGAATCGCATTTTATGGCTATTGCTAATTTTAGTAAAATTAAAAATATTACTGAAGATTCTGATCTTTTAGAATTTAGTAATAAATGCTATGAAATTTTACAAAATATTTATAAAATGGGATACGTAGAAGAAGTATTTAAAAATTCTACTATTGCTAATAGTAAAGTTACATTTAAAGGATTCATGTCTTATGCTGCACGTTATTCATCTTATGAATATGAAGGTGAAAGTGTATCAAAAGTCTATGATTTACTTTGTACTATTATTTGTAATGAAGTTATTACTGAATTAAATAGTTTTGTAAGAAGTAAACCAACAAAAACGTATTCGCAGTTAACACTTAATCTACGTCTTGAACTATGTAAAAATATTATTAAAGAAAATATGTCTGATGCAATTCCTTGCTATTTTAATAATCGTGATACATATAAAGGGTCAGATATTAATAATAAAATTTTTAATATTACATGTCATGAGTTTTTATCTCGGTTTAATAAAAAAGAATTTAGCTATTATGCTGGATGTACTTTAAGTGATAAAAAACTTTTTGATGCAATGCAAAGAGCTAAAGAAAACATTATTACTAAATACAGTAAAGAAATTGAGCATGTAGATAATATTTTGCGAGAAGTAAATGATTTTTATGAATCTCTTCGTAAATATCATAGTGCAATTAATGGAAGCACTGAAACATTTTATACTTACGTTTTTAAAAAGTAATAATCTTCTAATAATTTTAATATGAGAGAAAATGTATGTCAAACTTTTTTATGATTGATTGTACTTCTAAACCTAAAAGTTTAAATTCTTTTAAAGAAATGATTGTTAATGAAATTAGTAACAATCAATTTTTCCGTCCAAATTTATTTAATAGTACTATTGAATTTGTATTTAAATCTACAGATAGAAAATATCTAACTGATCGTATCAAAAAAGTTAGTAATAATTTAACTTTAACTAATAATGAATTATTTATTAAAGTTGCAAAAAATGCTAACATTCATAATATTCTTAGCGATAGTAATGAAATTAAAGCCTTAAATAAAACTATTGGACATTTTGGTAAGATTGAAAATTTTGATATGTCTACCATTAAAGAAAATTGTATTATTTTCCCTGCTATTCAAAAAGGTGAATACGTTACAAATAGAAGTAATATTATTGTATATAATAGCAATAATTATACAGTCTATGCTAATTTTAATGAAGATAAAGAACTTTCTTTAGTAATTGTTAAAGATAATTCTCATTCTATTCTTGTTCATACTAACTTTAAATCATCTTATCCTCAAAAACAATTAGAAAACTTCTTTAAAGACTTTACTAAAAAGTTTAATAAAGAAATTCTTTTAGATATTAATTTTGATAAATTAAGTATTGATCAATTAAATCAAATTCTTTTATCAACAATTAAAAATAATTATTATAATGATAATAATTTCTTTATCTTCTTACCAGAATTAATTGCTAATGATTATAAAGATATTTTCTTAGAATTAACTAAATATCACCGAGAAAATGATAAACATCATAAATTGTTATCAGTTTATCGCGATAAGCGTATTACTGTTAAGAGTGCTATTAAAGATATTATTGTAAATAGCAGTATTCGTGAAAGTAATGAATTATCTACCGATAACTTTAATAGTTATAAAGAAATCAATATTCAATTAGATAACAAAGTTCGTAGTGCATTGAACGAATATCTTTCTACTATACTTAGTAAGATGAATGACAATTACAAAGAAACAGTACTGAAACATAAAGGTAATGTTTTTGCTATTAATTATACTGTAAAAGATAGTGAAGGTAATATTCTTACGACTCGTACTGTAAGTTCTACAGAATATGTATATCTTTCTCCAGCATTAAAGCCGTTTACAGACCATATTGCCAGAGAATTAAAAACTGTTGTATTAGAAAATTATGTAGATAATAATTATTTTTCAATGAATGATATTACTTTTATAAATTTAGATCATTTAGATTTATATGCACCTGATGATATTAAACGTAATTCTCCAGATGCTACTTTATATGGTATTATTGTAAGTGAATTTATTAGTCAGCATGGTTCTCAAAAGACAATGGGTAATTTATTAACTAAAGATCCATTCTATGTAGAAATTTTCCGTCAATACACTAATGGTTCTAGTATTAAATTTACAGAAGCATATGAGCCTGTTAAATCTTCTACTGAGTTGTCTATTTATTACGGTGATATTATGGCAACTATTCAATCTAATTTTGGAAAGAAATAATATGTGTAAATCAGCTCCTAAATACCCATCAAACGTAGAACCTTCCGACACCAATCATCTTCGTAAACCAGAGCCAGATGCCAAAGATTTAGAAATTGATCGTCTTAATGCATTATTAACTAAGCATGGTGTATGTGACGAATGCGGTGAAATGTATTCACATCATTATGATGGACCATTTGCTTCATGTATGTGTAAACAATCTGAATGGTATGATTATACACCTTATATGAAACTTGAAAAGAAATTATTAGATATTCGAGAAATTATTACTGTTAAAAAGTAATAGTAATATAAAAGATATACCTTAACAGGTATATCTTTTTTTTTTTATTGAACAAAAATTTAGTATTTTTAAATAAAATAAAGGAAATAATAATGCAAGATTCTCTCTTAGAAATTGCTAATGATAAAGTTGAACTTTTTACAGAGATGCTTAATCTTCAGGAAGAGTTTTACAAACGTTTATATAATAAAGAAATCCTTAATGAAGAATTTTCATTTAACGATGTTTGGGAATTTATTAAGAAAATTATCTTTAAAACTAAAGATATTATTGTAAAAGTATACTATGCTATTACAGATTATATTCGTAAACAAACTGGTATTCAGCTTACTTTGGGCGATGGTATACTTTTTAGTGAAGAACGTTTTAATAATTCAAAAATTCTTGAAACCTATTTTATTAGTGCAGTATCCAAAAGTCGCGTTCTTATTGCTGATTTACGTAGCATGTTGGAATCTATGATTCATAATGATCTTGAATCTGCACATACTGTACGTGGTAAAATTTTTGAAGATACTAGTGATCTTGAAAAATCATTTTTTGAACTAAAAAAAGTTTATGATTCTTCTCAAAACAGAGATTATAAGTATGTAAATACTATTAAGACTCAAGCTTTCCGTAATGAAGTTAATAAACGCAATGAAAATATTAATAAAATGTATGGAGACATGCTCAAAGAATTTACTAATATTGAAAATCTTTCTAGGAAAATTAAGAATGTAGAAGGAGATACAAATATTAATGATGTTAAAGTGTCTGTTACTCAAACGTCAAAATTGATTCTTTCTATGTCTGAATATGCTTATCGTGTTTTAAGTTTCCTTAATGGTTCTATCATGGCTGGTCCAAATACTACTAAATTGTAATAAAAACCCTATATCCCTTTTCGGGGATATAGGGGTTATTTAAACTAATTACAGATACAAACGTACGTTAGAAATAGTAAAGCCTGTGTTACCGGTACCGGTACCGAATCCAAAATAGTTATTAGTCATACAATCAGTTTCAACAATATCCCAAATTAATGCACCATCTGCATAAATTTTAATACTTGAACCTGAACATACTGAACGAATAACTGCACCATCTTTAATAACTTGATCGGTTCCACCAATAGTAGTAACTGTACCACCAACACGCTTAATAAGACGTACTTTAGTTGTACCATTAGCAGCACCCCATAACTGGAAGCGAATAGTATCAGCACTGTTAACCGCATGAGCACGACGAATATCAATAGCACTGTTAACTGTTTCACTAGTAGAAGTTGGACCGGATACTAAAGTAAAGTCAATAGTGTAATCTGGCTTAGTAAGACTAATACCACCTGAACCAAAACCAGCAAGACTGATAGTAAGACCTTTGCTAGAAGTTGTGAAACCAGTAGTAGTGGTAGTCCAGTTATTAGTAAAGTTACCACCTAAATAGTTATCAGGAGGAGTATTATTTAATTCACCAATGCGATTACGGAAACTATCTGACATATCTGGAGCAATTTCAATTGGCAACAAATAGTTTTTGTTATTAATGTTAACCTGTAATTTATTTCCATCTAAAACTTTCTTAGTAGAAATAATCATGTTACCACCGTTATCGAATGCAATACCATGTTTCAAAGTACCGAAACTAGCATAGTTACGAGGACGGACTAAAGTATTAACATCCGTAGTTGTAGTATCAAGTACAGCGCCATTAGGAATCCATTGGAAACAAATACCAGCTTGGAAACGGTTAGGTGTAGTAGTTTCAATATGAACGTTTACCCAACCACTGTTAGGAGGAAGCTGAATAAAAATTTCATTATCGTTTTCCCAAGGACGCTTCAAACCAATATCAGAAATAGGTGATTTACCACGAATTTCTAATGAAATATCTTGACGAACTCCACTAATAGGTACACGACGCATACGCAGAATAGCATCACCACCAACAGCACTATCATCAGCATAACCACTAGTACCAGTTGGTACAGCTGTACCATTCGAACCAGTAAAACGAATAACTGTATGATCATTCATACCAGTGTTAATTGATTTACCTACGTTATACCATACAGCATCTGTAGTTGAAGTATTGTTAAGACGTAATACAGAACTAAGGTATTTATATGAAATAGAACCCTGAATTTCACTACCATGATGTTCATCACGGCGACGACCCATATCATAACCACTAGCAGAACGTGTTGCATTCGGATCATCATAAAGTACAGATGAACCACTTTGTAAGTTAAGTACACGAATAATAAGCTGGGTGTAAGTAAAGTTAAATGGATTAGTGTTACCTTCAAGACTGAGACCGTCTACAATCCACTGACCATTATTGAAGTCACCAGGGAATTCATTTTTCTCCAACCATCCATTATAAATAAATGATTGAGTACAATGTGGCAGATCAAGGGCTGCATTTGGGCCTTTAGTAGACTGAACGTTAAAGTTACTAAGCTGTACAGCAGTAATGTGATACCAAGAACCTTCAGCAGAGTTTGATGGACGACCACGAATGAAACTATGTCTACCATTAGCAGAATAGAAACCGTCAAATTTAGTATCCAATGTATCTACTAAATCATACTGAACACCACCGTACCAAGTGTGACGTACGTTAACAGTATTCACATACTGACCAACTTTACGAATATTTTGGAAGAAGCCACGGGTGTTTGCAACTTTATCATATGCACCGTATACTTCAAAGTTAGAAAATTCAGAACGAATAGCATTTACACGAAATGCAAATGAATCATCAGCACCAATAAGGTTAAATTTAGTTTTTGCAAAGTAACCAAAGCTAACATCAGCACCGCGCACTGCAAAGTAACCAATAGAAGATGTACCTGCAATATCAAAAGTACTGATAGCAAATTCACCAGCCGGGAACTGAACACCAATATTGGTGTATGGAGTGCCAAGACTTTTTACATAGTTCCACATAGCTGTAATAGCTGGAACACAGTCAGTTTTACCATCTGCAACTGCGCCAAAATCTGCAACTGTAAGAATAGATGGATCACGTACTACACGTTTCCATGTAAAAGTACTACCATCAGAAATATTAACACCCTGATCGTCAGTAGTACCTTTAAGAGAACCAACAAATACACCACTACCAAGGTTGGTATTTGCATAATATCCACTAAGGAATACAGTCTCTCCATCTTTAGTAGGTTTTGCAGCACGCATAGCACTTACGCTAGTAAATGTACGTGAACTACCGCCTGAACCGCCTGCATTTAATAATGCATCAATAGCCATTAATGCGTTAGTAATATTAGTAACATCGTCATTTAATGAATTATTACGGTTAGGTAATGGAAGCTGATTAAATGGTGTTTTTGCTAAAATAATTGGCTGTTTAATAACAGTTTCATTTTTCCAGTTAACAGTAGGGCGGTCACCAGTAGTAATAACAACACGGTTTTGCGAGTTGAAGAAAATAGTGATTTGACCTGCACCATTATCAGAAATATTTTGAATATCTAAAGTCAGACCAATATTAAGACGTGAGAACGTACCAAATGAACCATTAGCATTGGTTTGACGCATATAAAATGTACATTTTTGATAATCTTGTACTGATTGCAGATATGTAATCATTTCCGCTTTAATTTCATCGTTAACAGTATCTGGATACGTTAACAGTACAACACTACTATTACTTGTAATTTCTACTTTAATAGCTTTTAGAAAAGCCTGAGTAACTAACGCAGTGGACATTTTTATTCCTTACAATAAAATTATTAAATGGATTATAAAAATCAATGATTTTCATTAATCTAATTAGTTGTTAAATAGAAAGTATAAAATAATCCCTATACCAATAAAAGGTATAGGGATTTACTATTTACTTAACGCCATTATATACTTTCATATTACTTACTGAATATCCAGTATTATTAGAACCTGTAGCAAATGCAATTACACCACCATCAGGTAAACTAGTATCATCAATATTCCAAATAAGTTTATTATCAACGTATACTTTAATATTAGTGCCGATATTTACAATTTTAATAGTTTGACTATCAATAACAGTTGAATCAGCAGTGCTAATAGTTGTAGTAGTGTTACTAATTCGCTTAATTAAACGAATTTTAGTAGTCTTACTAGCATCTTTACCCCACATTTGTAAACGATAACAATCTACACCGTTACCACCACGAGGACGTCTAAAATCAAAAGTAGCATTAACTGCTTCAGTAGTAAATGTTGGTCCCGATTCTAGCTTAAATTCAAAAGTAGCATTTGGAACATCTGTACGATAATCTACAGAAGAGCCAGCGGCTACATTTACATTTAATATACCATTGTTACATACTGCGCCAGCATTACCAGCAATCCATGTACCGTCGCCAGAACCGCCAAAATAATGGTCCATTTTACTAGCGCCAATATCCCCTGTACGATTAAAAGAATCCGACACCACTGGTACAGAAGGTAAAGAACTGTATGGTAATACTTTGGTGACACCATTTAAATTTAAAACTAGCCCGTCACCTACTAGCTTAGCTTGTAAACCTAATTCATCATTACTATTGAAATAAATACCGGCACTAGGAGTACCCCATGCTGCTTGACTTTTAACAGATGATACAGTTAATTTAGCAAAATCGGCGTCAGCAATAACTTTATAAGCAGATGTCCAATCAAAACAAGTCCCAGCTAAATAACGGCTAGGTGCAGTAGTTTCAATAAAACAATTTAAATTACCACTATTAGGATAAAGCTGTACGTAGAGTTGTACCCATCCAGTATATTTACGAACAATTTTAAAATCTTTAACTGGATTGGTACCATGTACTTCTGCAAATACATCGTGTAAATTTGTAGCATCAGGACGACGACATTTAATAAGTAATTCTCCACCGCCAAAATCATTACCTAAGTAATTTTTAGTAGCCGAAATACCTAAATCAGTACCACGAGCGCCTGTCATACGGAACACGGTGCAATCACCAGCTCTAGGAGCAATAAAAGTACCAATTTCTACCCAAATAGGATTAGTAGTATCAGTATTTGCAATTTGTACGTTACCAGTAGTATATGTACATGCTAATGAACCATTAATATGAGCACCACGAGCACCGTAAACAGCATTACCCATTTCGTAACTATTCAGCCAACGACTTTTATTAGGATTACTGTAAGTAATAGATGCACCTGATTGTAAACCAATAGGTCTAACAGCACAAATTTGCGCATATGTAAAATCAGCTGGATTTTTAACATCTTCGATATTAAGACCAGAAATTTCCCAGTCACCATTATTAATATCCAATGAATAATCGGAATGCTCTATCCAGAAATTACGAATAAATGATTGGGTACAGCGTGGTAGAGTAATAACTGGTTTATTATAACACAGATGGAAATTACCATTAGATAATTCAACTGCAGTCATATGATCCCAAGAACCTTCTGCACGACCAGACCAGTTACCTTCAATAAATCCGTCATATAGATATTGTCCGTAAATTTGATCAAATTTAGTATCCAGTGAGTCTAGGAAATAAAACACACGCTTGCCGAAGTTTTCTGAACGGAAACAATTTACACGAATAAACGCTCCGCCTTGTACAGTATTTTCAAAGAAACCACGTACATTGCTAGTAGGATTAGTTACAGTAAAAGTACCATTAACAAATGTACCATATCCACCATTTACATAAATACCACTAATTTCAGTAAAACGACTTTGTGCTAATACAGCAGGTTTATTATTTTCACCAATAAGATTTAAACGAGTAAATACATGATAACCAAATTCTACTTTTGGACCCGCCATTCTAAAGCGACTAATTTCAGTAGCTGAGATATCAATATTAGATAATGCAAATTCACCAGCTGGAAATTGGATACCAATATTACTTAAAATACTATTTTGAGAACGTGTATAATTATACATGCCAAGAACAGCATTTTTACAATCTGTAACGCCGTCTGGAATAGCACCCCAATCGCATACAGTGAGAGATTCAATATTATTAATTACACGACGCCATGAAAATGTTTTAGCAGGGTTGCTAAAAAGAATACCATTATCATCAGTAACTACATCATTTAAAGTACCAATAAAATAGCCGCCGCCATAAGTTTTATTAGTAGCTGCAATATATGTATGTGCAGTTAAATAAATAATTTCGCCACTATTAGTTGGTTGTGTAGTTCTTAATGTATTAACATTAGAAATTGTGCGCATACCGCCATTAATATTATTAGCTGCCATGATACGGTCAATTTCCATAACCGTTTCAGAAATTCTTTCTGAATCATATAGCATTACATTATTTTTATTAGGTAATTTAAATTTAAAATTAGGACTACGATTATCAATATTAGAAGGCTTAGTGGTAAAATTACCTTTCCAATTCATACCTAAATCGTTAGTACCGATAATATCATGACGACCACCATTATTAAAGAAAATAGTAATAATACCGGTACCATTATCTTTAATTTCACGAATATTAAGATCTAGTCCAATATTCAGTCTTTCAAATGCTTGTAATTCTAAAGTTACGGTATTAGTTCCTCTAATATAAAATGAATATTTATTATAACCTGTAATAGTTTTAATATAATTAATCATTTCATCTCGAACAATACTAGTTACAAATTCAGGATAAGTCATTAATAGTACATTTGATTCAGTAGAAAATTCTACACGAACGCCATTGTAGTAGGTATTGACTACGTTTTCGCTAGCCATTAAAAGCTCCATTTATTAATAAAATACTAATATGGTGTTTGAAATAATCTCCTATACCTTTTATTGGTATAGGAGAGTTATATAATCTTTGAGGATTATTTTATTAACGAATTTAAAATATGTAATTGCTTTTTTATTTTTCAATTATAATTTAAAATGTTATTTTCTTCAAAATAAATAATTACGTGGAGACCAGAATTTGTCTCTATAGACATTAAATTGATTTTCACACGCTGCGCCGCCCCATTACGGGGAAAAATATCAGTATCAAATTTTTCAAAATTTACATTATCAGTAGTAGCATTAATGGGATTTAGAAAATAATCTTTAATTTTAATAAAAGTATCTTCAGGTAGAATTTCAGATATTTGTCTACCTATATAATATCCAGATTCAACTTGTAAAAACGAATCCAATTGTTTATTGCTTTTTAAGACAATACCTTTATTATTCGTAATTAAAATTGGTTGGAACAAGCAAGAAATAAACGTGTGTACATCTAATGCCGGGTTATTATCACAACTTTTAAACAAAATTTCAGAAGCATAATTAGATATAGCTTTAACAGATTCCATAGAAGTTCTATGAAGGTCACCAGTTTGTTTTAAGCCATATTTACTATCCGTTTCTTTAACCTTATTATCCAAATTATCTATAATATCCTGACCTCGATCATTTTTACTATCAAATAAAGTTTTTTCCCCATTATGAATGGGGAAACCTTTACCGAAATGAAAATGATCTTTTATTACTGAAGCGATCATTTTGAACATATATTAATTTCCAATTAATTTTTTATTTTACTTCTTTATTACTTTTTACTATTATTACTACCTATAATATTACTATCTGCCATGAACATAACAAAGTTAGAAAGAACAGTTTTAATATTTTGGGAAGTAGTAGTAGATTCTTTAACAACTTCTTGCATAGTTTGTATATGACTTTCGTCACGTTCTAAGAACTTATCATTCATTTTTTCTACAAGTTTAAAGAAACCTTCTCGTTCTTTACGATGGGCCTCCATAAGTGCAGTATTTTGCTTTCTAACCTTACGAAGATCTAAGATCAAATATGCAATTATAAGAACAAAAAGAGTTATTAAAGCTTCAACGCCGCCACTATACAATTTACTAAGTGCAAGTTCAAATAATTTACCAAAGTCCATATTATTCTCACTTTTGACTAGTTTCATCATATACAACTAAATTCATGTTTTAAATATGATAAAATTTATATACTTTATTTTATTAGTTTTGAAAACTACCTTATTTTAAACAAAGAAATAGAAATTTAAACTTTTTACTAATTAATGTAAAGGAAAATTAAAATGACTAATCAAGTAACTTTAAATTATAGTGATATTGCATGTACTTTTCTTATGTGTAATTCTTATTTCAATGATAACGTAAAGCATTCTTTATATACTAAGCCTAAATATGATTTCGTTGGTTACTTAGAAAATTTGTGTTCTCAATATGATCTTGATAAAGAATTTAAAGAATACAAAAAATTATATAAAAAGAAAGAATGGTTGACTACTGATCAAATTATCAATAATATGATGGAAGATGAAAATATTGGATGTTGCATTACTCCTAGTGAATCTTATGAATACAATAGTTTGATTGAAGAAAATTATATTGGTAAGCGTAAAGTATTTTCTTTATATATTTATATTAATGGTAAATTTAAACAGTATAAATTAGGTCATATTATAGCTGAAAAATTTCCTAAAAAAATTGATAATACTAATTATTTCTTTCCAGAAATGGGCGGTAAATTAGAATTTATACCTAATCGCATTCTTAAAGGACATTTAGAATTTTTTGAAGGCTCTGACGAAATTTTAAATAAAATTAATAATTTTAAAAATATTAATGATATGATAACGTATATTAAAGAAATAGCATATGAAGTATATGCGTAATTAAGTATTATTTATGTATATATTATTTTTGTGATAGCTTTTATAAAAGCTAAACATCTAATAACTCATAGAAAGGAATTACAACATGTCAGAAGCCATCGTTAAAGTATCTCACGACAAACTTGCTTACCATGTAGTTCAGGCCGCTCTTTCTCGTAAAGTGCTGTTTATTCACGGTCTCACTGGTATTGGTAAATCTCAAAGTCTGTTTGATACTGCAACTAAAATGATGGGTATCAAACCTGAAAACTTTCATGACCTCCGTGTTGCAAACATGGATCCAGTTGAACTGCGCGGCTATATGTTCCCTAACAAGGAAACTAAACGTACTGAAACGTATGCACCAAGCTTCTTACCTGATTCAAATTCTAAAGAATTGATTATGATCGTTCTTGAAGAAATGACTTCGGTAAATGATCCACTGATGCAAGCAACTTTGTATCAGCTGACACATGACTTTAAAGTCGGCGAATATGTTATTCCTGAAAATGTTATTATTGTAGCTACTGGTAACATGGCTGCAGATGAAGGCATTACATTTGCTATTGCTGGTCCGCTTAACAACCGTATGCGCCATGTTGAACTTGTTTCTGGCGTTGAATCAATGATTGATTACGCCGATAAAAAAGGTTTTCATATTCTTGTACGTGCTTTCCTTCAGCACGTAAAAGATTCAGAGAAAGGTATTCATCGTCATCGTGAAGGAGATATTGCCTTTATGACTAACCGTTCTCTGGAAGACCTTAACAAGCTTCTGTGTGAAAAATCAAATGAAGCTATCATTAAAGCTAAATGGGGTGTTGACCGTCCTGCTAATTATCAGTTTGAGTATGTAGAAAGTTTCCGTTCTAGTACTCTGTCAGATTTGTATGACGCAGATAATATTGAAAACGTTAAAGACGCTATTCAAAGTATTATCGGTATTACCGAAGGTCTGGACTTCATTGAATTTGTTGAACAGATTATGAAAGTAATGCCTGTCAAAAATGCTATTTTTGGCGATGTAGAAATTACAGATTTTTCTGAATATTTGCCAGAGGGAAATTCTCAAATTTCATACGGTCAATTTTATGCGTTAGTACAGAATATCGGTGATACGCTGAATAAGTATCCTGAATATCTTACTGATAAAACTGTTATTGCAAATGCTACCCGTTTCATTATTCAGAATAACACAATTGAGCAGATTCATCAAGAAATTATTTCGACTGCAATTGCCGGTATTAACAAAGCAATTACTTCTAAAGCAGGCGGCTTTACTTTAGCAGTAAACCGTCTCCTGCCAGCAGATTTGAAAGCACAATTCCGTGCTTATACGCAAGAAGTAGGCGGTCATATCAGTAACGTAAATGAAGTAAGTACTTCACAAGATACTGAAAACGCTGAAGAAGCTGCTTAAATATTAATCAATAATACCCATACCTTAATTGGTATGGGTATTCTTTTAAATTTTTTGGATGTTAAAATGACTAATAATATTAATGATTCAGAAATTGATTTCAATAAAAATACTGCTGTAGAATATGATGTAGAAGTAGAAGACAATATTCTTTACATTGACAAAACTTTTGCATTAAAAGATTTGAATATTGTATCAAAAAATTATGTTATTGATACTGTCAAAAAAGCAGGTATTCTTGTCAGTGATGGTTCTGAAGCGTCTGAAAATATCATTGCATCTCGTGCAGCAGATGTTAGCTACATTCAGGCACTACATTTCCGTCCGTTTCATATCATGGGTCTGCATTTAAAAGGCATGAAACTTTTTGATAGTGAAAAAAGTGTTACTGCTTTGTATAAAACAGACAAAAACAACCCACTCACTATTAGCTTTAAAGAATTTATTCTTTCTCAATTGAATAATAGTGATATTCATGCACCTTTCTATGTACCAGTAAGCAATTATGTACCAGAAGAAGAATCTGTAGTACAAGATAAACTGAATGTTATTGTAGAAAACAATACAGTCAAAGTTACAGATGAAGAAGGTGCAGAAAAAAATATTGATGAAATTAAAGTTTTTAAATTTGAATATGAAAAAATTCAAAATTATTCATCAGATATTCGTGCTTATACTGACTATAAAGGATACTTTATTGATAAAGAGTTTCTTTTAAACTTAAGTAAAGGTGAAGGTACTTTTGTATCAGTGCATGAAATCCTTCATAATTTCTTATTACATGATATTCGTACTATGACTCATCCTGTATTTGATAAATACAAAAAGATGATGACCTATGCACGTAATGTTTATGAACGTCATAAAAAAGGTATTATTGATAATTCTTATTTTCATTCTTCTCGCTGGATCAATTTTAATAAAGCATTTAGTGCTGAAAAAGGATTGGTAAATACTGCTCTTGACCAGCCTATCAATGATATTATAACTGAAGAATTTGAGCATGGTTCTACAGGCTCAAAAATTAATTTTGATCGTTTACATAAAATTAATGATAAATTCCGCAGTTATATTCAAGAATTAGGCAAAAGTGAAAATGGTTATGTACCTTATCCATTAACACTGTTAGAAAGTTTCTTAGGTAGTTTTGTTTATGAAAGTTCTATCAGAGGATGCACTTCTGAAGAAGCTTATGAATTTTTCAATAAAAAAACAAAACGTCAAAAGAAAAAAGCACAGAGTATGAACATTGACGTTCATATGATCGGCGGTGTTCCTGGTGGTGCAGATAGTCAAGAGGACTATAAAGGAGTACGTGAAGAACGTGAACGTATTGTAAAAGAAATTGCAGAGCGTTATAAACAAATCGGTGGGCGTTCTAATTCTTTCTCTAAATGGTATCAAAATTATTTAGATGAAAAATCAAAAGTTGATTATCGTGTGATTTTGCGTAATCATATTATGAACATCTTTAAAAGTCGTCCATCATGGTCTAAACTTAACCGTCGTATGTTACCTTTTGATATTTACCGTCCCGGTATTAAAGGTGATCATATTGCTATTAACTTTGCAACAGATACATCTGGTTCAATGGATGGATACATTGAAATGTGTATTCCGGAAATTGAAAAGATTGTAAAAACTTTCGGTAGCTATGAAATTAATTTCTTTGCTATTGACACAGATATTTGCGGTCAAGTTACTTTCAACCAAAATAAACCTTTCTCTTATAGTAAAATTAAAGAGTATATTAAAGGTGGCGGTGGTACACGTTATGATGCTTTGTTTGATCATTTAAACAAAACTAATAACAAAAATCCTTTATTCTTTTTAACGGACTTTGGTGTTTATCTTCCTAAAAAAGCACCTATCCCTAATAATGTAACATGGTTAGCACCTGAATCTACTGCTCAGTATAAAGATGACGACCAGTTCTTATGGGGTAAAATTATTCTTCTTCCTGATGTTAAGAAATAAGAATTTTAAAAGTCTATAACAAAATAATGTAAAATAAGCTAATTATAATAATTAGCTTATTTTTTTTTTATTTGTATTTTAAAAATATATAATAACTTTGATACAATTTTTCATTAACTAATAATAAGGCTATTAATGTTATGCTCTCTATTAATAATTACAAAAAAGTAATTAAAGAAATTGCTCCTACAGGTATTTCTATTTTAGGATTAGGTCGTCCGGGCTGCGGTAAATCTAATGCCGTAGAACAAGTACGCGAAGAATTGAATTTAGAAGGTTATATTGATGTACGCCTTGGCTTACGTGATCCTAGTGAAGTAAAAGGTGTAATTGGTATTAATCCTGAAAAAGAATTATCATTCCAAACTTTACCAGATTATTTTCCTCGTAATCAAAAAACGGGTATTCTTCATTTAGATGAATTACCTCAAGCAGCACCTATGACACAGGCAGCTGCATATCAGCTTATTCTAGATAGAAAGATTGGTAAATTTGAATTACCTAAAGGTTGGTTGTTAATTAGTTCAGGAAACCGTAAAATTGACGGTGGTATTAACTTTAAAATGCCACCAGCATTAATTAACCGTTTTATGATTCTTAATGTGGAAGCAACATTAGCTGAATGGCTAAATTATGCTGCTGAGAAAGAAGTTAACCCAGCAATTACAGCTTTCCATAGTTTTAATCGAGGTTCTTACCTTTACTATCAAGATGCTAATGAAAATAGCTCTGGTAGTATTAATTCTCTAGCTACTCCGCGTTCATGGTTTGCTGTTGATAAAGTATTAAATAGTGAAGTAATTATAAGTGATGAGTTCTTATTACGGGAAACATTAACAGGTACTATTGGTAGAGAACCTACTAATCAATTTATTAATTATTTTAATGTCGTAGTTAATTCTATTGATATTGAAGATGTATTTAATGGAAACTTTACACATAGTGTTGTAAATGAAATTCCTAAAGAAGCTTTATATAGCACTTTAAGCGCATTAGAAACTTATGCTAAAACTTCCAATATTAAAGAACTTGCATATAATGAAAATCTTATCAATTTTATGGATATGCTAGATAATCTTTCTATGAAAGCTATGTTCTTTAATAATTTGAATGCACATAAAAATACTAAAAAACTTATTACCAGTAAATCAAAATCAAATGTATACGATAAAGTACGTAATTCAGTGGCTACTGTAATTGCTGCAACTAATAACTAAGGATTCTTATGCCAACTTATACTGTACAAAAAGTTACTTTTAATAAATCGGGTTTTACTAAGATTTTTAAAACGTTTTCTTTAATTAATAATGTATTATTTACATTTGCTACCATCATTGCATTAATTGCATTAGAATCTTTTGCTAAAGGAAACAAATATAGTATTATTATATGCGCTATTTTTGTATTTTTTATGTATAGGCAAAAAGTTAAAAGTGATTGGTTAACTAGGATTGGTAAAATTACAAATACATCTGTTACATTAAACAGATTAGCTGATAATTTTAATAATAGCTATGTATTAGTAGATTCAGAATTTCCTACTAATTTAAATGACCGTGATGTTAAAAAATCTTTAATTCGTGAAATTTTTAAAACTGCTGGTATTCCTAATAAAGCATTTGGTTTTACTAAAATTGAAGATAATGTCTATACGGTTACTTCTTATAGTAGATCTAAAGGTTTGTATTCATGTGTAAATAATACTATTACACAAACTGCTATTATGCATAAAATTAAAGTAGACAAAAATCCAAATAATATTGATCTTGAATTTTTACTTTTTGCAATGATTCTTAAATCATTATCCTTTGAATATTGCGCAGATGAAGATGGTAGCATAGAAAATATTATTCAATCAATTTAATACATTTGTACCTATACTAATTAGTATAGGTACTTTTTTTATAAGGTTTATTATGAATACTGAATTATTAGAAGTATTTAAAACAAGATTTAATATGTTTACTACCAATGTTCTTATTGCTGGTGAATTATTAAACCCACTGAGTGTAGAGTATGTTAATTTTTGTAAAGAATTTGAAGGATCATATAAAAATAATGAAGAAAAATTAGCATTGTATGAATTTTTATATCAAAAATTAGTTGATGAAATTTTAAATAAATCAATTAACCCGGTATTTACAAATTTGCGCAATAAAGTATCTCATTCAAAAGTATCTCATCAAAAAACAACTGTAGGATGCATTAAGTTTATTATTCTTTTATATAATATTAGTAGTGATTTTACTTTTAAAGTAAAAGATATTAAAGAGCGTTTGTATGATGGTACTGGTCTTAAATTTGTAAAAGCTAAAGATGATAATAACTCATACGTAGAAAGTCTTTGTGGCGATGGTATTATTAAAAATTTTAAAGATTTAATTGCTTTTACTAAAGTTATTAAAAATAGTATTAAAACTATTAAAGACAACGGTAGTTCTATTCCATCTTTAATTAAAATTGAAAATGATAAGCAACGTGATATAGTAAGAAACGATTTATCATTTGCCGCTGTTTTCGATACTAAAATTTTGTATAACTATGTAACTATATTAATTAATTATGTAGATGAAAAAGAAATTCCTGAATACATCATTAATGATATTAAAGAAAATAGTGAAGAATTAAAGAGATTAATTGATTTAGAAGTAAATACTAATATAAATCAAATTAAAAAAGCTTACTCCCAAGATGGGTTTGAATTAAATTTAATGAAAGGAGAAAATACTGATCGTTATTTATTGGATGCAAAGGCATTAATGGATAATCAAATAGTAACTCACCTTTATAAAAGTATATGTTCTATTGAAAATATTAATTTTATTCAGCTTAATGACAATAGACTTAATACTTTATTTAATTCTTTAAAAGCTAATAAAAATTGTCCATTATTTAAAATTTTTAATAAAAAAGGTATAATTAAAAAATGGGATGAAAAAGTAGAAGAAATTAATGATGTTTTCTTTAAAGGAGTTGAGATATATTATGAATCTGATTTTAACATCATAGATGTATTTTTGCATAGTATTCATTCATCACATATTAGTAGTAATGAAGTTTATTTTTCTCCTTATATAGCTAAAATTTTCTATATGCATGGACCGCGTTTAGAATATCAAACATATCAAACTTTATGTAGGGAAAATAAAAAAGATGAAATGATTGATGCTAAAATTGATTCTATTGTAGGTATTCCAGTACTTAAAAACTTTTATATTGGGTATGTAGTAAATACTTTAAGTAAAATCTTACGCAAAGAAATTTATGAATTAAATGGCGGTATTATTGACCGCGTGAGATTAAATACTTATATTGATACTTTTATTGAGTTAGATATTGAATATAGTAATAAAATATATTCTTTGTTCAGTAGTATTCGTGAAGATATCAGTAAATATTATTCATGGTATAGCCGTTTAAGTAAATATAGCAGTCAAGATAATACTTTAATCAATGATTTAATAGATAGTATTTCTACAAAAGTTTTAAGAACTCAATCTACAGAAACTATGGGTTTATTACTATCTGCTGTAAGTATGAATTTCTTTCCTAAAGATGGGATTTATAATACCGGATTAAAATATTTTAATTATACATCCAGCGACCGTTATAGTAATTGGTTTTTATTATCTGAAAATAGCTATATTTTTTCAAATATGCTTTGTGAAGATTTAACTTCAGAAAGAAATTCTAAAACTAATTTAACTTGTACAATTTCTGATAATATTGCTTTAGTATTAAACGATAAAATGGAAGAACTTTCTTTATCTTCTAAAATCATTTTGACGGATATATTATTAAATGATAGTAAAGAGAAGTTTATTGAAAATATATTTTATATTTGTGAAGATGTAAGCAAATATTTAAATAATACTAAAATGGATATTTCCTATTATTTATATAAACATGAAAATGGTAATTATATAATTGATATAGAAGCAGTTGAATTAGCTGATTCTATAATGAATTTCTTATATGATTCTTTATTTGAGTATTTAGATGAATTGTCCAAAAAATTTTATAATACAACTACACATTTAAATCTTAATGAAGTTGTATTAAAAGAATTAAATTCATATAAAAGTATAAATGATAGATATAAAACATCTGTTATTCAAAGATTAATGGCAACATCTGATAATGAAACTAAATTTACTAAGTTAACGAAATGTATTGATAGTATGAAGTTAGTTCGTGAAACTTGGAATATATTTTATAATAACGCAATACTGGAATCAAAAAATGACTAATATTAACACTAATGACATAGAACAAGAATTGGTAGAAATTCTTAAATCGCGTATACTTTTAGAGTATCCAGTCATCAGTAGTATTATTTATAAAATTGATGTTTTAAATTTTTCACAAGAAGAATATTTAATCAAGTATTCTATTAATAATAACGGATTTAGTATTGGTACTAGATTTACCGAGCTATTCCATAGTGATAAAAAAGCAGCCTTAACTATATTTGTAACAGCAATTGCGACCATTGGGTTAGGTTTATATAGTAAAGATTTTATCTCTAAACATGGTTTCCTAGCTGAAACTATTTTGATCGAAGAAACTAATTATAGTTCATATGATTTACTTATAGATGTCTTGAGTATTAATTTAGTAGTACGTACTGCCGCTACTGCAAATGCTCGTGGAGGAATGACAACTCTATTTGAAATCACCAATGACGTAAAAAGCGCTTTAACTAGTATTACTGCACTTTCAGCTTCTTATAACGATCCAGATGACGATATCCAGAATATTGTTTCTGCTTTAAAAGATAACCCTGTTTCAACATTAAAAGATATTGCTGAAAAGCTATATAATAAAGATATTATAAAAATTGACCCTATCAGTATTTTAACTATCTTTCATATGCCTACTGCATCAGCGTTAGATGTTATTAAGGTATTCAAACAAAGTAAATTTAAAGAAAACGTAAAATTTGAAAAACAACAAATAGAAGAAAACGAGGAAGAGCCAGATGTTTATGAACATGATGAAATCAATTGCGACGAAAGTATTCCAGAGCACAGTGCGTCACGTAATGAAGATTACGTATCGTATGTTGGATGCGATGATGAAGGCGATTTAGAAGACGAAGCTGTAATCTTTTTAGAAGATGAGGAAGAAGATGCTGGCATACTAACTGAATCGTGTGCCACATTAATTACTCTATTAAATTACCTAGACAGTGCATCTGAAATAGTTAATACCACTTCATATTCCCCTATGAAGCGTTTTTCTACAGCATTTATAAAGAAAACTACCTTTAACTACAAGTTAGAATTAGGTAGTAAAATTGATGATATTTTTAAAAACGAATATACTACTAAAAAACTTTTCAAGCCAGGGTTGCAAAGAAATGTAGTATTGCCGGGCGTAGATGGTAACAAACCTAGAATTGCTTTTTTCATTGATGCTTCTGGTTCCGTTACAAATAAAAATATCAAAGATGCTGTTTCAGTTGCAACTGCCGTTGTAGAAAATCATTTATCGTATTTAGTGACATTCAATGCATTTACAAGTAATGTTCGTGAAGAACGTGTAATAATTGAATCTCCTGATATTCCTGATGATTTTATTCAACAAATTCTAGAGTTAAATAATATTAGCGGCGGAACATCTTTTGAATGTCCTTTCATCTACTTGGAAGGTCTTATTGAAGAAGATGAAGAAAATCTTCCTGATTTAGTGATTATTTTATCACCTGATGGAGAAGGTTATTTTCCTAGTGAAGAAACTATGATGGGAATTCCAACGTTATTCCTCTTTGAAGATACAGCTAGCACAAGAACAATAGCAAATTCTTATAGTCATTTAGGAGAATTTTTATTCTATCCTAAAAATCATTAAATAATTTGTATGTTCCGAATCCATTAACCTTAACGGGTTAATGGATTTTTTTTTTTTATAAAAAAAAAAAGAACAGTAATGCCATTAACTGTTCTTCTTTATCATAGCACTTGTAACGATAAATTGGTGGAGTAAAGAATTTAATTAAATCGGTTAATTGATGAGTTATATTTAGTATTTAAAAATATAAATATTGTGTGTTTTATAAATCTTTATATTACTTATAAATCAGTTGCTAAATCTTCGTCGTCTTCAGTTTCTGACTCAGTTTTCTTTTTAATGTTTCCATTAATAAAGAATTGATGAGTTAACTTAAAATAATCTATACCTGTTGTTTTTTTATTTAGCATATTCATAAAAACATCTAATACTCTGGTTTGCGTGAATAAATTATTCACATCTAGAGATTTTTCTAATGCTATTACAACAGTACTATCTGGCTTTACGATGGGAAAGATAGAATCTTTCTTAATTGCATCATGTTCATCCTGCAGTTGAATTATGCTAAATCCATTTATAATTCCAACTGTTGTCGCCTTAGATAGCATGTTTAAAATCACGGTACGTATCATTTATAGTTTACCTACTTATAATTTTTATACTAATTGCTGTTTTGTCAAATCTCCTTAGTTAAGTTAATGGGTTAGCAGCTATTTAAAATCATATTGACCCCCAGAAGTGACATTTAAAATAACGTCACATAAAAATTATATATTTATGTGACGTTTTCAAATACGATTAATTATAAACCTAATTGTACTGCTAAGCAAGTTTCAATTGCATTAAAAACAGCAATTTTATTTGTACTAGTAATAGATTTACCATTGAAATGAATGCTAGGACATAATAATACAAATATATCAATAACACTAATAAGCTTTATTACACGCTCATCTTGGTTATTAATTTGAATTTTATCTAATATAGTATTTACGCTAAAATAAGAAACTCTAATTTCCGTTATTTCTTTACTTTGTAATTGGTTGAAACACTCCAGTATAGGATAAACTAAACAATCAATATTATCAATCAACTCATTAATATTTTTTCCTTTAATATTTAATATACTTAGTTTTTTACTACTATAATAAGTATCTTCAATTATATCAAACAAAGACAAAATAATATTTTCATTCAAATCAAATACTGAATTAATTTCTTTTGTTTTACCAAATTGTAAATAAGTATTATTGTTTAAATATTCAGGCATTAATGCTTTTACAGAATCTTTTGTGAAAAGTTCTGCAAAATTTAAGTGACAATAACTATGTAGATTTTGTTTAATAGCAATTGACATTGAATGATAAATTTCAGCATTTAATAATTTTGGATAAGATGGATTCCTATCATATTTATTATTGAGTGCTATGAATAATTTATTATTTATAGAACGGATTAATCTTGTATAAATAATATCTAACCTACCATCGCCTCCTAATAATAAATATTTCATTAAATAAGCACCATTAATGCAAATATTTTCAAATACAGTATTTTTGAAAATATTATCGAGATTTTTGCTAATAAGACTACAAGCACTAGCAAGCAATTTTAAACTAAAGAAATTAAGTTCAAAATCTTTATGATTTAAAACTTGAGAAATAATAATATCTGTATACTTTTGCCCTACAATAACTGTATTTGGTAAAGTGGCTTTAGCACTATTTAAAAATTGAATATTAGTTAAAAGCATTTCATATAAATTTTCAATGCTTTTATTTTTATTAAACAAAGCATAAATAATATGCTCATTATCAAAATATTGTAAATCTGTATTTATATTAAAATCTTTTAAAAAATCATCAAATATATTAAGCATAATTATATTGGTATTATAGTCATAATCAACATATTTTTTAACAGACCCTTTATAAACAGTTACTTCATAATCTTTGGAATTAGAAATAGGAGTTGCTGCCATCCAACGCATTTCTTTATCATATTTATAAAAATCATAAGTATTGTTAAAGAAATCATAAAAGAAATTAAATTTCTCTAATGGATTTTTATTTAAGAGATATTTGTTTATGTAACCAGTTAATTTATTTTTAGAACCAGGCTGATTACTTATACCTAAATTGTAAAATTCATTACCAAATGAATATATTTGTTCACTAGTAGCATTATAAGGCAACTCCAATGAATCAATAACGTTAGTATTAAAACTAAATTCTTTTATTTTAGAAATTAATTTATCATTATAGCATTCGGTTTCTAATACTTTATCATAAGCAAAAGAAACTTCTTCTCCTGGTATTAATGATACAATGTCATTTATATTATCATAGTTAATAATTCCTTTATTAAAGAAATAATATAAATCATTGCTAATTCTAAATAAATCTTTTTTATCTTTGTATGTAATTTCACCAAAAATAAACACATTATCATTTAATACAGTAAAATTAATATTATCAATAACACTTTTAAAATTTCTTTCACTTGTAGCAAGTGAAGTAATATTTAAATGATGAAGTTTACTTAAAAAATATTGTTTATCATTCCAAGTATTAATATTAAAACCATAATTTCTATTTAGGAATGAAATAAACATATTAAATATTTTATCAGTTTCGTTCAAATACATGTTAGGTGTAAAAAAATTATTCATAATATTATTCCTGAAATTATTAGTAAAGAGCATATGACAATTGTCATATGCTCTATGTATTTATTCTATACCAAAGTAATTCATTAAATAGAAATCTCTTGCAGTTCTTACAGAATTATGGAAACGAACACCAAAATTACTGTTAGCAAGAAGAGTCTCAATAGATTTTTTAATTAGCTCAACTAGTTCTTTAGACGATTCATCATTATCAGGATCTACTTTATTAACTATTACATCATGCGTAGTTTCAAAGCTAGATAAATCAAATGGTATGAAGTAACTTTTATCTCTTTCAAAGAAAGGTGACATTTTTTCAGTTATAGTATGCAATTCATCATTAGAATACGCATCTAAAAAAGTCTGGAAAATTTTATCTACTAAATCATATGCAAAAGAGTCGTCTAATACAGTATTGTTAATAATTGTATCAGAAAGAACTATTGAGTAATCTTTATGACAGTTAAAGATTGAATATTTTTTACCATTAAATTGAACACATTGTAAAATATCCTCTGCTTTGTCAATATTATACTTAAATTGGAATGTACAATATTTATTAATATTAAAAATGTTTGCATTGTATGAATATTTATGTAAATCATAAAATCCATAAATAATTTTATCAAAATCTTTGAACATTTCTTTTAAGCTATCGTACTCCAATTTAAATTTTTCAATTACATCTTTATAATACATATCTGTATCATAGACGTAAGTGACATAATTTATATTTTTTATAGTACTTTTAGAAGAAAATGATTTTACTTTGTTATAATGGAATAATGAAGATATTTGGCTTATTACAGTATCAATAATTTCAACATTCGTAAAAGCTTCTGTAAATGATTCTTTGTCTTCCTCATTTTTAAGAAAAGGATTTAATGATTTATCAAATAAGAAAATATTTGAAATCAGTACAGAATCATCTTTGTTGCAATAATATTTATTGTCAATATTTGCATATCGAGTTTTAATATTATTACTTAATACTTTATTTTCTAAAAATAAAAGCATTAATTGTGAATCATATTTTAAACTGTTCTCCAACTTAAACATCTTATCTATAGATTCAGGATTAGATTTTTTAAATGACTCTTTAATCCTAATAAGTATTACATTACTTACAGTATAAACAAAATCACTTATTACTATTTCTTTATTCATCCTATAAAATAATTTAATACATGCTAATTCAAATAAAGATGATTGGAGCATAGAAATATTTGGTATATTCATCAAACCCATAAATATAATGGATAATTGAGCGGCTTTATTAACAGTCATAGTATCTATTAAATCAATAGAGCCAAACAAAACTGCAATTATATCATCTTCACAAATTTTACTATCAAAAATATAATCATTGGTTGTAATAAGTAAAGACTTATGCATAATTAAAAAATTATTGCATTCATGAGATTTATTAGACGAATTACTTTCATAGTTATTGTAAAAATCAAATAACTGCTTTGCTTTATATAAAGCATTTTTACTAAATCTTTTATTAATTAAATTTAAAAAATCTTGTCTTGCTACATTTTTCAAAGATAATTTATTTAATTCTACCTCCAAGGCATAAGAATGTAAAGAATTAAAACTGTCTATAAAATTATAAAATAAATCTTTAAAAGAAATATCATCAAATGTAAATTTAGTTTTACAACTATACCCGTCATTATTTCTAGGGTTTGTATCAAAGCTTTCTATAAATACATCATCTGATTTTTTAATAGCATCAATGATAGCTGGTGATTTCATCATTGCTTTTATAAATTTATCAAGTACATCCGTATTTGCAGTAATAGAAGAACCAGTAAATGTAGAACTAATTTTATATAATGGTTCACCTTTTGTTTGAAATAAAGTTCTACCAATATCAAAAATTTTGATCAAATTAAAATCATTATTTTCAATTATAATAAAATCGTAGAGTCCTTCTGAAGAAGAAAATATAGGAACTAAATGACTAGAGTACTGAGAATCTAGACTTTTTGGAATCAATTCATAATTTTCAATATTATGAATTACATCTGTATTTTTATATTCAATAAAACTGCGCAAATCGTTAATTTCTTCAAGGCACAAAGTATGCATTAAACTTCTACATGATTTTTCTTTTTTAAGTAAACATAAATAACGATCTAATAAAGTTTTATCTTGAAAGGTAGGGATAAGAACTTTTTTGGAGTTCATCAAATTAAAAAGATCTTCTACTGCATTTACTAATACTTTTCCACCTAATTCTGCTTTAGCACGTAACATTCCAAACGCATAAATAAAATCTTCATATTGTTTTTCTTTCATGCTTGATTCGTGCATTGAATCAATATCATTATTTGATATAGTATAAAATTTAGTATTATATTTAATATTTTTCATAATTTTTACCTAATTATTATATAAAAGGATATCAAAATTATTATATATTTTTATTTTTTTATAAATTACATAAAAAAAAAAGACTCATTATTAATGAGTCTTTTTGATTGTTAAGTCATAGTAGGAATTAAGCTATCTAATGATTCAGTAACTATTTCATATGCATTACCTAATTCATCGCCATTTTTATCAAAGAAGCGGATATAATCTTCTTTAAGCATTGATTTAAAATCAGTAATAGCTTTATTAAAGTTAATAATATTATAATAATTACTAACATTTGTTTGCATACTATATAAATAACTCAATACTAAAAAAGATGTATTACTGTTTAACGTAGTCGTCATTTTATCTACTGGACGAAGCAATGAAACTTTTTTTGTCTCAAATAAACCCAATAATTCTACAATGACATCATATGCAAAATCTTCTAAATCACAAAAATCAATATTAGTTATATCAATTCTAACACCGTTATAATGATTACTATTTGGAAGTTTATATAGTAAAGACGTTTCTCCTTTAACATAAGGAATGGCATTTATATCTTCAATATAATTGTAATTACAAATATTAAAAACATCATCTTCCAATATATCATTATAAATATCTTCCAAAGATTTATTTACAGTACTTAATAAATTTTTATACAATAAATATGATACACTGGAATAATTTTTAACTACATTGCAAGATACGTCAGATAACTGTATTAATGATTTACCTTGATAGTTATCAAGTAAACTTAAAATATAAAATTTCTGTTTAAGTACTTTTTCTGTATCACTATCAGCATTTAAGCAATTTCTTGCATAAATAGTATTTTCAGTAACGGTATTTATTGCTTTATTAATAAATTTAAAATTTTCCTTAATACATAAAAGTTCTTCTTTAAATGTAAAATCCTTATCATTAACTCGCTTGCTTCCAAAAACTTTAAAATCTATATTACTTCTATGAAGTAAATATATGTACATATTTTTAGCTTTTGTATTAAATTTTGAAAAATGAAGACTTACATAAGCAATATATCTGGTAGAAATTAAATTTAATAAAGGTTTTATATATGCATCTGAATTACTTGTTTTATTACCTAATGAAAACAATAAAGCACCTATTGCAATAGAATCTTCATTAAAATCTATATTATGAATACTATTAGTAAAAAATGTATTCATAAACTTTACAACTTTAGTTTGATAACTATCTACATAAGAAGTGTCTTTAATATTTAAATTATCTAAGTAATTAAAATAGTCAAGAACAGCTATTTGTATAGTTTTAACTAATTCAGTACCAGAAAAATTTTTAACTATAGAAAATATTTTATCAAGCATTATTAAAGGGTTTTTAATAATTGCATCTAAAATAGTTTTCTTAAATAGTTCTAAATTTAATTCTGCAATATAAATAGGTATTTGATTATAAAAATTCGTAACAGCATTATTATCAAATAAATCGTTTATATTAGTTTTAAAATATACGCCATGTACAGGAATTTCAAATAAATTTAGTACATGGATTTCGCTAGTAAGAAACAATACTGGAATTTCACATTTACCTGCGAGAGGGGATTCAATTTCTAAAGGATACAGTAAAAAATCATTTAATTGTATACATTTTTTATTAATATCAATATTATAATTTTTTAAATTAATATACTTAAGAATATTAACAATTGTATCATAATTAATATCCGCAGAATTAACAAGATTAAAGTAATATTTTAACACGCCATTGATGATAGCAGTTTCATTAAAATATTGACCTCTACCAGTTTTTACCGATGTCATATCTGATAAATTCATGTAATTTATACTCCTAAAATAACGCTACGATAATCATTAAAAGCGTTATAAACTAGTTGTGTATCCACAAACTCATTTTTTACTGTAAATTGAATTTGATTAGAATTGATCATTTGGCCCATAAGATTGAATAATAATTCAAGATCATCTACAATTAAACCTAAAGTCGAGTCATATATTCTTTTTGCTTTAGCATTATGTCTGTCCATATATTTAAAATTATTTTTATAGCTATGATGGCTTCTTTGTTGTCGGCGATCATGTTTAGGTCTAGGTTCAAAAAATGGCAACATTTGTTTTGAATGGCCTAAATAAGCAAGAGAATCCATTACATAATAAGATCTACCAGTACTACTAACAATGCAATCACCATCAAAATCTGAGCTTATAGCGCCAAATTTATTTCGTTTAAGATTATTTGTTCTTTCTAAAATAAAATCATAAACATTTAAATCACAATTAGCTGCAATATCAAAAAAGTTATTCATCATTTCAGCAACAGCATCATTAAGATCTTTTTTATCTTTTAAGAAAATATGAAAAATATGACAATCTTTAGCAATTTCTACTCTTTTCTTTTCTTGTTTATATTGTTCTTTTTCAAGAATAGAAAAATCAAAATAATCAGGATATACAAATACATTAATAGACATACATTTTCCTTAGTTAAATTATTATATAAAAGATATACATTAAAATAATATATTACTAAAATAGAAATAAATACTTAGAAAAAAAAAATGTATATAAACCCCATATCCCCTTTCGGAGATATGGGTAAATAATATAATTATTTAATTACTACTAGAAATCATCCCATCCTGATACAGTTTCAGAACGAGAATATTGAGTTACAGTAGTTTCAAAGAAATTAGCTTTAGTAGTATCTTCAAGGTAAGCATATGGAGATTCTTCAAACCCTGGATACATAGCTTCCATACCAAGTAAAGCAAGGCGCTGATTAGTTAAAGCTTTAATATGACCTTCTGAAGATTGTTCGGTAATACCTTCAATCTTAGAACCATAAATTTCTTTAGCCCATTCAATTTCTTGCTCGGCAGCAGCTTGCATAATTTCAACAACCATTTTACGGTCATCTTCATTATTTACAACATCAATTACTTCGCGTGAGTTAATGATATTAGCAAACATAGCTACATGAGTAAGTTCATCTTGCTTAATATAACGAATAATCGCATCCGTATTTTTACGTTTCTGACGGTAAGCAAGGTTATGGAAGAATGAGAAACCTGAATAGAAATAAATACCTTCAAGTACAAAGTTAGCAATAATTGCACGTTTGAAGTTTTCTACTGTTTGATTTTCAATAAAATCTTCAAAGAAATTAGCAATAAGCTGATTACGTTTCAAGAGCAGTGGATTATCTTTCCACATATAATAAATTTCTTCACGAGTAACACTATCGTAAAGACCTTCTTGAATATACTGGTATGATTCAGTATGGATCAGTTCTTGAAATTCCTGAATAGTAAACAGTGCTTTAATTTCAGGGGCAGTAATATATTCAGCCAAATTAGGTAGATTATTTACTTGCAAACTATCCAGGAAGATAAGGAAACTAAGGGTTTTACGCAAAGCTTCTTCTTCAGCCGGAGGTAGTGGTGCTTCAGTCTTATCTGATTCCATAGGAACTTTTTCAGGCAACCAGAAATTACCAAGCATAATTTTTTTCATGTCAACTGCCCATGAATATTTAATATTGTTCAGGTTGAAAACACCTGTAGTGTTACCGCCAATAATGCTTTTTTCGCTATCGTCACCATCTACGTTAAACAGTGGAGTATGATGAAGAATTTGATTATTTGACATTATTTTTAACCTTATTTTTAATTTAAATGTAAAGTACCCTAGAATGATTTCTAGGGTACATATTGTATTGCTTACATTACTTCTTTATAATTATTAGTTAGCGCAAGACACGCAAACGTGTTCTGCTTTACTATTTACTAAAGCTTCGAAACTTGAACCTTCTTTAATAGTACGTACATAGTAAATAGATTTAAGACCTTTTTCCCATGCATCCATAATAGCATTATAGATTTTTAAAGCATTAAATGAAGGGTCATTACGGTCAAAAATCATTTCCATTGAAATACCAGTATCAATGAAACGTTGCATCCAACCTACATAGGTATTGATTTCTTCTGAAGTATATTTAGCAAAGTTGCGTGAATAGTGCAGAGGGTTTTGCTCAATAAAAGTACCATATTGAGGTTTAAGACCTTCGCCGCCTGATTCAATAAAGAATGCGCTATAAATTGGAAGAATAGATGCTGAACTTTCAGTAATGATAGATGTACCGGTATTAGGTGCTGGAGAAGTTAATTGACTGTTACGAATACCCGATTGATTGATACGTTCTTGTAAACGCAAGAATGCCGCTTCATCAATAGGAGTTTCGCCTTCCCAATTCTTAAGGAAAGTATTTGAATCAAATGTAGCATCTAATTCTTTTACAGACGCTGCTAACTCAAAAATCTTTTCACCAGTATGCCATTTAGAGCCTTCAAACTCGCCGTAAGCACCATATTCTTGTGAAAGATTAACTGATTCATCAATAGCATAATATTCAATCTGTTTAGCAATAGTAGCAATCAGTTTAGTATTAGTAAACTGCTGATAGTTACGTGCTAAGAAATCATGAAGACCAGTAATACCAATACCAATAGTACGGAAAGCATCATTATGTGCAGCCGCATCTAAAGTAGGTGGATTAGACAAACCAATACCATAATCCAGAACACGAGTTGCAATACGAGTTACATATTCAAGTTCAGTAGAAGAATAAATATTAGTCATTACAATAGAAGCAAGGTTACAACAGTGAGTCCATTTACCAGCTTTAACTACGGAGAAAGATTCTGTACAGAGGTTTACGCTAGGAATAAAACCAGCATGATTATTAGGGTTAGCACGGTTAATTGCATCAGTCATTGCAATATAAGGCATACCAGTTTCAAGCTGAGAACGCATAATATGCTTAAGAATATCACGGGCAGATTTATATTCTTTATAAATAGTAAGTTTACCAGCTTTATGAGCTTCTACAGCACCATAATAAGCTTTTTCAAACTCTTCACCATATACGTGGGCAACATCAATACCGGTGATCTCTCTTACTTCTTTAGGACAGAAAGTAAGCCACGGTTTATTTTCTTTACAATGACGGAAGAAAATATCTGGTGCTGTTACTTGTGGGAAAATATCAAAAGATTTTTTACGAAGATCGCCTACTTCAGTTTGGATTTCAAGGAAATCATCAACGTCACGGTGGAATACTGGAACAGCAACTGTTACAGCTCCTTTCCTAACTCCGCCTTGATCAACTGTAGATGCAATATTATTGATAATACCAGTCCAAGAGTTAATTCCCTTAGCAGCATCGCGTACACCATTTACTACCGCTCCTTTAGCTCGCATGTTACCAATATAAACACCAACTCCGCCACCTTGCTTACTGATACGAGCAATGTCAGCCCATCCACCAATAATTGATTCAAGATCATCTTCCATTTCAAGAATGAAACATGAACTAATATTGCCGTCACCACGAAGGTTAGCCAGCCAAGGAGTTGCAAGAGAAAGTTTACGGGTTGCAAGCAACGTATAAAGTTCTTTAGTGAATTTAAGACGATATTCAGGATCAGATTCACGACTACCAATAATCATAGCGTTAACCATATACATCTGCTGAATAGCTTCTTGTGGATTTTTGAATGGACGAAGATATTTGCCCATTGCTACAATTACTGCTGAAGTATTAAAAGTAAGATCATATTCAGGGTCAATTGTATTATTAAGTTCTTCTAAATCTTTAGAAGAAAAAACAGAAGTACGTTGTAAAACTTGTTTACCATATACTTTTGAATCTACCATAGCTTGAATATGAGATTGAATATCACGATTATATGGTTTTACTTTATTCCAAAATTCAAAAGTACGCAAACGACCAGCTACTAAACCCCAAAAGGTAGTATCTGCATCTTTACATAAAATAGAGGCTTTGAACACAAGTTTCTTACAAATGTCTGAAAAAGTTAAATCAGAAGAAAAAAATTCTTTAAGGCTATCTTTAAGAACATTTGTACGAACAGAAATTAGCTCATCGTTAATAGGTTCTAGATTACGGTCTGATTCTACAGCTTTATAAATAATTTTATCAAATACTGCAAAAGCATCATCTAGTGACTCAAATTTAGTATTAATGTCAATATTAAGAATTCCGTTTGAATTGCTGGAAAACATTAGTCTTATTCCTATTTCTTATAAAAATTGTAAAAACTTCCTTACAAATAATATGTCTGGAAATTTGGGCTAATTTAATGTTGGATGAAGTAGGCAAAAAATTGAAAATTAAAAATCAATAAGTTATTGAAAATCAATATTCTTTTACACCTACAACATCCAGGACGGATCATACAAATCTTAAATTATCGTTTAAAATAACGTAATTTTCTACTATGTAAATTTTTGTTATAAACCAAGAACAATTGCAAGAGATCTAATATTTTCCATAATAGTTTCATCATCTAAACCAAGATAATCATTAGAACTGATTATTTTTCCTTCTTCTTTTATATAGATTTTTTCTAAAACATCTATAATTCCTTCTTCAGAAATTTTATTGTTTTTACCAATAACGGTGTTAAAGCTAGATGTAGAAGAGTAATTAGATACAGCTAAATTACTATTACTAATACATTTAAAATCAGCAAAGACAATATCTGTATTAGCGGACACTTCATTTTTATTATGTATTTCTAAAACTGCATACATAATATTAATAATTAAATTTTTCTTAAAATCTTCTAAATCTTCTTTAGATTCTTTATTGGCATCTATATATAAATAGTTTCCTTTTAAACGATTAGATAATTTTTCACTAATTATAAAATTTAATTCATTAAATTCTTTGATGGAAATTTCATATTCATCTTTAACTACCTCTTTTGGTATATTTCGAATTAATTCATTAAACTCTTTATACATGTTAAACAATTCTACATTATCATTATCATTTGAATCTATTGGATTAAACCTAGTTTCAAATGTATGAACAATAGAACCATATTCTCTGTGAAATGAACTAGTAAAACGATTGTCAATATCAATATCATTAAAGAAATCAAAAATTTCAAAATGATGTGATTGTAAATAATCTTTAAATGCATATAAATGCATTTTAGATATATCAAGAGGTAATGCTTCTAATAATGCATTTTTAACGTATACAATATTTGCTACTCTTTGCGCAATATTAATAAAAGAATCTTGGTATAATTCTTTTTGTAAATCCATTAATTCATCATCTACAAAACCTTCATGTTTTGTAATAATGGCTTTATAAATATAATTTGGCTCCAGTAAATCCATATAATTGGTTGCAGGATATTCTAATTTACTGTAAAAATATAAACATAAAGCTACAGCAAATTCAGAACTATCTCTACTTATTCTATTAGTCATATTGATTAAATAAGCTAATTCTAAAATTTTAACAGCCGCAGCTAAACCAATAATATCCTTTTCTTTTGCAGGAGCAACTAAGTTGATATAAGACAATTGGTTCAATACAGTTAAAAGATTATTTAAATCTAAAAGAGCATTTCCTTCAATATCACTCGCATCAACAAGAATAAAGTTATCAATATTAATTTCTGCAAAAGGATTTATTAAATTAAAAGAAACAACATCAACGTTTATATCTTTTTCAGAAGCTAATAAATCTAATGCATCTCCGTGTAAAGTAGAATTGTGTAATGTATATTCTTTAGTATTTAATACAATATCAATTACATTTTGATTTACATTGAACTCTATATCTCTTAGATCATTAAAATCTGTATTATCGATAAATGGAATTACTCGTTTATATAAAAGAGGATCAGCTGAATTTAAAATAATCTTTTTAGACAATTTATCCATAACATTGTAAGCAAAATGATTAATTACCGATGTACTTGTAGTACTATTTTCAAATGGCTGATACAATTCGGTCATTCTAAAAACACGATAATTTCCTAAATTAGCATGGATAATATTAAAGAAACCAGCAGTTAAATAATAATAAGACTTATCAAACATTCCGGTATCAGTATTAAAAGCATCAGTACATTGATGCGCTGTGGTATTATACAATTCTAATTCAAGATTAGTGTACATAAAAGCAAAATGAAAAGATGTAGTTTTAGTAGTCAGTTTATATAGTGTAATATAACCACCATTAACCGAATAACGATTAACATTCATCTTATCGATTAAAGTTAGCTCATACTGTGTACTAGCTGGATTACCAATGCGATGAAGATTATTAACAAATGTATTAATTTGAGAATAATTACTATTGTGAATATTTGCAAAAAAGTCATGTAATGAAATACCATTACGTTCTATCATTTCATTTAAAGCTTTTTCATATGCATTAAGATTGTTGCTTTTACTATTCATTTTTATACCTTAATTATAAAATAATTAAAACTTATCATAATTATAATATATACATGATTTAATAAATAATTCTATAAAAAAAAAAAGACATAACCGGTTAAGGTTATGTCTTTATATTATTAATCAATAAATTCAATCATAGGACAAATTTTAGATTTTTTAGCTTTAATGTACTCTACAAAAATATTCGGTTCTTTCTTGATTTCAATTTCTTCTTCTTGTTTTGCTTTAGTTTTAAATACGGATTTAATCTTCTTAAAGATTAGTTTCCGATAAGTAATTAAAGCCCAAAAACCTACAATCATTGCATCTACAAAAATAGACGCCATTACAACAAATGGAGAAAACTTCCAAGTAATAATTGTCTCTTTTGGAATATGCAAAACAAGATCACAAAAGATTAAGCCTGTTGCATACAAAAACAAACCAGATACAATTGTTAAAGCACATAAAAGCATTACTGGTACTAAACAAGTAAACATAGTATATCTTACATACTCGCAAAGAGAAGTAACTTCTTTTAGACTATAAGTATCACGAAAAGTTTTATTGAATTTATAATGCCAAGAAGATTTAGAAATGTTCATAAGTTTTATTATCTCTCAAATTAATAATTAAATTTTATATAATTTCGAATTAATGGACCATTCATATATACAGGCGTATTAAGTATCCGTGTAATTTTCGGTATATCAATTCCATGACTTTTTGTTACTATTTGTATTTGATTATCTAGTAATGCTTCTAAAACTGTTTTAAAATCATTTTCATCTAAAGCAGCTTTTGCTTTTAAAAGATTAATTAAATAATCACTTTCATATAAATCTACACCAGTTACTTCTTTAAGCTTATGTCTTAATTGTTCAGCCATTATTAACCGCCCGAACTATATCCACCACTACGAGCGCCACTACTAAATCCATTAGAACTACGAGAAAAGAATTTAGAACTAGTAGAAAGAGAAGGGCGTGATGCTAAAGAACCACGGGTAGTATTAATAGTAGGACGGCTAATATTACCGCTACGAATACCACTACGAATATAAGCACGGTTAGATGTAAGCGAACTACGAAGATGACTATTAAGCGCAGAACTATAACGACTTTTTCTATCGGCATTATTTAAATTATTATATGATGTAGTTGGATAAGCATTACGAACGCCATTTAATCCACCATTCATAAACGTATTTGCAATAACTGCACCAGTGGCACCTGCTGCCATAGGGACTACTACTTCATTAAATAATGAATGGTTAGGAGTACTAGAAGCATTAGAGTAACCACCTGCAGCATTAGATGCAACTGCTGTAGCATTATTATAACTAGGAGTAGTATGAATATATGGCATAGATACATTAGATGAAGAATCATCTTTGTCTAAATCATCTTCATCTTCAGTTTTCCAAGTACTATCATATGCAGTTTCAAGATCTTTTTTATCAACTGTATCTTGAGTATCTTCTACAGCCGGACTACCATCAGCTGTAAATACCATGTGAAGTTGTTTATCGCCGTTTTCACCATCTGAATAATAAATAGATTGCAAAGAAGGATCTTTTTGACGCATTTCTGCAAGCAATTTATCTAATTCAGGTTTTTCTTTACTATTCCAATCACTAATAGCTTTATCTACAGCTTGATTTTTAACATAACTGGGATCTGGAATAGTTACAATTTCACTAGGATCATCATCGCATGCAGTTAATGCAATAACTGAAATAGGTACCAATGCTGCCATGACTGCCATACTTACAGGTTTATTTAAAAAATTTTTCATTTACTAATAGTATCCTATAATTTTTAATTGAAGGTTATTATTATTATAATACAAGATGAGGAATAAAACGTTCATTCGAAATAGATAATACTTCAGTATCAAATTCACGGAAACACATAGTAGCTGCTTCTGACCGTACTGAGTTAGTAGTATCATATTCACTAAGTAAAGGAGCCATCCAACAGCATGCAATAAATTTATTGCGACCTTCTACTTTATAAGGTTCTTTAAATTCTTGATAAATACATTGAGTACCATGATACCCGCCTTCTGATTCATAAGAAACATCTTTTGAACCATCTTTAAAGATTTGGATGTTCATAGACAAACGACCAATCAAAGGTTTAGCTACATAACTTTGACCTTTTTCAATAAAGATATCAGGGGATAAATAACTTTTAAGAATAGGTAAATCTTTATATAAATCATTAAAAGTTGAATTTGAATCCATGAGATAGGTAACATACGCCCAAATCCCTTTATTAGCTAAAAACCAACGCCATGCTGGTTCATAAAATTTAACTTTATCTTTCCATGTTTCCCAATTTTTAAAGAAATCTGGCTGAATTTCCAGCATTTCTTCCCAAGGATGAAGTATAAAGATATCAGAAACAGAAATTCCATCTAATGTAAATGGAGTTCTGTCTTTAATAGTAAAATCAAACTCAAAATTTTCAATATCGGAAAATTGTGCTTCTTTCTTTTCATTAAAAATTTGAGCAAATGTTTCACTAGTAACACTATCTTCAATATAATCAGTATTACAAATTACACCAAAATTATATTTAGGATAAAGATTTTTTACAAAACCTTGTAGTGTATGATAGAAATTATTGAATTGATTTTCGTTACTACCCGTAACATGTGTAGAAAAAATATTTTGCAATACTACACTTTCAAAAAGCATTACTGGTGTATCACCGTTAAATTCATAAATACCTTCAATATTACCAGTATCAGGATTCATACATGCATCAAAACGACCATAAAGAGCAGGTTGTTTAGCATTAAATGTATATTTAGCAAATTCAAAGAAAGTAGAATGTTTAGTAAGAAATTCCCTGCCAAAAAAATCTTTTACTATTTCAATATCTTCATTAAATAAAATTTGTAAAGTATGAAGAAGCATATTATATACTTTATTAAAAGTATCATATGATTTATCTGCTTCACTAGGACTCATTACATAAAAAGGCATTGCTTTTTTATGTGTATTAGGATATTCAAATAACTCTTCAACATCCTTAAAGATTTGATTTTTATTTTCATACATAGTGTATGTCATAGGTAATTCATTACGAACTAATTCATGTAAATTAAAATCAATTGGATATTTGACTGAATACATGTAATGCTCCATTTAAGTTTAAATATAAAGATTCATAATTATTATATATTTTTATATTTAAAATTAAAAAGGATAGCTAAATGCTATCCTTTACTTTTTAATCAATAAGCAAATGTGTATAAAGATTATATTTAGCAGCTTCTTCATAAAACATAAACCAATCTTGTTTAGCAACTTCAATACGTTTATTATATTCAGATTCGGGAATAGTAGTATGCTTAAGAATATATGCTTTTAAGATATCCGCATATTTATCATGATATTCACGGTTATCCCTAATTTCACTATGTTTACCAATATCACCATAAAATACGTCATGAATCATAATAGATGCATCTTGATGCATAATACGTTTTTTAGCTGCAAGAAAAATAGAAGATGCTGCAGAAGCAATATCGCCAGTTACAAATGTAGTTACTGGCACTTCACTAGTTTTAATTGCATTAATAATACCTTTCATAGCAGTAGTATAACCACCAGGAGAAGTAATATGTACAATAATTTCTTCAATGATTTTTACAGGTTTAACTGGTTCAGCAATCATTGTTTTCTTTTCAGTAGCTGCAGCCGCTTCGTTCAAAGCTTTTACTTTATTAAGTTCTTCTTGAAATTCATTATCAAGTTTATTTTTAATATTTTCTTGATTAATTTCAGTAACTCTTTTACAAAAATCTTTTTGCATATCCATAGTAACAATACCATTTAAATACAAAACTTCGGTATTATGGAAAGAATAAGGAGAACTAATGCTTACAATTTTATTAGACTTTGACATTTTATATACCCTAATTATTATAAAAAAAAAAAGACGCCATAAAGACGTCTTTTATTAATTACTGATTAGAAACTATCAGTTGAAGAGAAACTACCACCGCTGTCAAAGCTACTACTGCTTCCCCAAGAACTTGAAGAATCCGAAGAAGAAGAGGAGCTAGATGATGAACGGCTATAAGAACTGGAAGAACTTGATGAATTGGTATCACGGAAACTACTACTTGCTAAATCAAAAGCACTTCCAATAGCAATTGCATTAACAATATCAGAAGCATCGCCACGATATTCATAACCACGACGTTTTTTACTTTCAATAGTACTAATTGCGTCACTTACAGATGAAACTTTCTTCTCAATATTACGTTTATTTTTTTCAACAGTATTGATTTCTTGCTTAATACTATGAGCATTTACAGCAATATCTTTATATGCTTTGAAAACAATGCCAACATTTGATAATTCAAGTTCACTACTATTTGTTTTAAAGAGGTTTTCAATACATTCTTTAACTTTTTCTTTACGAATACGAGGATAATCAATAATGTAATTATTACTTTCATTGATTGATTCTTTTTCTTTACGAATTTTATATTGTAAAGAACTTTTTTGTTTTTCTAAAGCTTCGATATTAGTACTTTCATACAAAGCTTTTTCACGAATTTGAATATCAATAGTAATAAATCCAGCAGTTTCATTATTAGTATCGAGTTTATTAATAAGCTCTTTGGTAGAATTATATTTAGAAAGACGTTCTTCATAACGATAAGAATCTTTCAAGCGTGTCATCAACCATTTAGGAATAACTGCAAAATAACCTTTATTTTTAAGAATACCCATAAATACATGACTATCATGATATTCTTTAAGATTTTCTTCTAACTCTTTTTTCATATCATCTGATACAGATAATACAGTTTCTTCAAAATCTTTAAGTTTTGCTTTTAAAGAAACAATTTCAGGATCAGAAGATAATGTTAATGCATAATTATCTTTAGATACACGAAGTTTAGAAATAATATCTTCCAAATCAAGCTGGAGTGCATCCAAAACAATTTGATTTGTTTCAATATCTTTTTTCTTAGTATTAACAGTAGTATTGATAAAACTATTAATACTAATTACAGAAGGAAGAGTAGGATTTTGCAACTGGTTGGTAATTACATTTGCAATTGCTTCATCCATAGTGTCAGTGCGCTGTTTATATTCTTTACGCAAATTACTTAAAGTAGAAGAAACATTACGCAGTTCAGTATTATGCTTAGATTTTTCAATTTCAAGAGTACTTAATGCATTACGTGTTGACATATTCTTTCCTATTATTATATAGAAACAATGAGTAGATATTATTACCTACTCATATATAAATTACCAGTTTACAATATAGCTACCGTTTACATTCATGCGAGAATTAGTAGAATTAATATTCATACTGTCTGCATTCTTTTTAGCAACTTTGTTATTGGTAATCACTCCGTTAGATTGTTTATCTGCTTTAACTGAATTATAAGTATTACGATCTACACCAATACCAAAAGTAGAAACATTATAGTATTTATTATTTTCAATACTTTTAACATTTACTTTCATAATTTTACCAGATGGTGTTACTGCCTGAGAAATCAGATAATAACGTTTAGCACCTGTGTTGGCTTCAGTGCGTTCATAACCAGCTTTCTCATTTACATTGTTACCTACAATATAAGTAAGTGGAGTACGATAAAACTCAAGCAATGATTTAATTTTATTCATTGCTTCCTGTAGTGAAGAAGTATCAGCTTTATTGATAGAATCTTTAGCAGTAAAATCTAAATCATTAAATACTTCCATAAAAGCAGAATCATTAGTAGGAATATTACTGTCATTAATAAATGAAGCATATGCTACTTTTGACTGTTTAATAATGCTAAAATCTTTAATCTTTTTATTAAAAGAATTGATATCTTTTTCAGTTACAGTACCATTAAGTACTCTAGATTTAAAATCAATCAACTGATTTTTAAATTCATCAGGATTTTCTTTAACAATTGGATTAATACTAAATTGAGTATAAAGTTTAGCAGCATTTACAGTACTGGTTAAACTATTAAAGCTATTTACCAGATTGCTATTTAATGCAACTACTTCTTTATAATTACTATAATCACTCTTAGTTTTATATTTATCAATATAAGAAACTAAAGCTGTCTGATTAAGTTTAACTTCACTTTCTTTTGAATGAATAATACCATTAAAAGTGTCATCTGATACTTCAATATTATTACTTTTAAAGTACGCATCGACAGTTACAAGGTTTTCAATAGCATTCTCATATTTATTTTTATGAGAATTATTTACAAAAGAAGTTGCACCAATAATTAGCGTAGCGGCTACTACAATTGCAAGAAGAAGCAATTTCAAAGTATTTACATAAAAAGAATATTTTGATGCAAGTGTAGCCCATTTATAGAAGTCTTTTTTGACTTCCACACTCTTCATATTAAACTGGTCGGCAATTACTTGACAAGTAGCTTGACGAATTTCCAATAAGTCTACTTCAATACCGTTGTCTTTATAATATTTAATGATACCATTATAAGTATCTTGAAAACCTTTACCATTAGGAAGAAGGTTTTCAATAGATTCTTTTTCTAATGCACGTTGATCGACAATTGACATTACTTCGATCATTTGTTGCATATTATTATTAATTGACATTTTATAATGTTTCCTAATTAATATTTGACGTTAATAAAATTAAAAATCGGGAGATTCAGTCATTAAAGATTTAATACCAAAAAGTTTCTTTTCAATTAAGAAATTTAATTCGTCTTCAGTAATATCACCATTACCGTTATTATAATTAAGCATAATTTTACCAAGAATCATAATATCATTATTGGTAAGTTCTACATAATTATTTTTTACATTGTCCAATTCTTTATACAGATTAAAAATTTCACGAGTCAAATATGCATAAATAGGAGAAATACGTCCACCTTTTTTCTTTGAAGGACTGTTACCAAGCCTAATTGATTTATCATTCAAAGTAGCTAATTGACTATTAATATAATACTGTAATTGAGTATGAATAATAGTTTTAATACTTTCTTGCAACATATTACAAGTACTTAATAATACTTGTGCTGTTGGTAAAGATTGCTCATTTTCGCTAAAAGATAAAAATGAAGCCATATTAGCTTTATAAGCAGATATTAAAAGATCAGCACTTGAATAATCAGTAATTAAATGACCTTTGCAATAATGTAGCACATAATTAGCAGTTTTTACGTGATCAAGTAGATTTGATGAATTCGTATCATCTTCAATAACTTTTTTAAGAGATTCAGTAAAATCAAAGAATTTTTGTTCATCTACAAGTTCACCTGAAATCAAAATAAATAATTCTCTTTCAGTTAAAAGATTAACACATTCTGCAATATTCTTTTTAATCATTTCCAATTTGATAGACTTTGGATTGACAACAGTATTAGCCTGTTTCATGACTTCAGAAATATCAATTTTTACCATATGACTAGGAGATTCAATTTCTGATTTCTTTACAATATTATTAAAGAATTTATTTTCTTCGTCAGTTAATTTAGGCTTGCCTACATGCGGTGTCATTGGTTTAACTGCTGAATCATCTGGAGACATTGGTTTTACCGAATTAGAATCAGGAGTGAATTCAGGTTTATTACATGGTGCTGTAAATTCAGACGGATTTTGAATATTATCACCATTCCATGTTTTACGAAGAACTTCAAATAGTTCTCTTGCATCAGTACTAATACTTTTACCCGCTACAATAGCTTCATTAATTTTACCATTTACTACATTTGACTGCATAAAGTTTTCAGTAGCTTGCTTAATATCTTTATCTTTGATTGTACTAACTGCATAATCAACAGCCAGACGAATAAGTGCATTTTTCATAAAGAACCTATTTTATTTACAAAAAAGAAACTCCTATAACATTTACGTTATAGG